>CAACWL010000296.1_pt1 | contig 18603 bp, 23 predicted proteins | sample 2275641 | NCBI WGS metagenome assembly CAACWL01 (sample SAMEA5312462, study PRJEB27640) | indoor metagenome | biome: indoor environment; feature: uncontrolled; material: polymer tiles stone | place: Germany | collected 2014-07-07 | reverse complement strand
GTATTATCTTTGTCAATGGTGGTGCGATTGCACCGTATATGAAAGATTTCTCGATAGAATTAGTTATTATCATTGCGGTTGTATTCGTTGTTGTAGTGAGTGGTTATGTCATTAGCAGTGTAATGAGTCACTTTATACAATGTAGTTACGCTCGGCATGTAAGTATAACATTTTTATGTGGCATGCGTAATATTTCGACTGGTGTCATTGTAGCGACAACTTACTTTCCACCTAAAGTTGCATTACCAGTTGCTTTTGGCATGCTCTTTCAGCAACTTTTAGCGAGTATCGTGAGTACACAACTTGAAAAGAGAAGACCGATTAAAGAACAGCATTTAGATGTTATTTAATGTTTTTTGCATCTTCAAAAATTCATGTAATAAACCGTGAGCTGCCATAAGCTCATAGTCGAGTGCTTCGAAGCCACATCGTTCGTATACTTTAATCGCACGTTCGTTGAATGTTGCAACAGCAAGTTCTATGGTGGTTGTCTCAGGATAAGTTGTTTGTATGAAATGAATGGCTTGGTTGACGAAAGCTTCACCATAACCTCTACCTGTATATTCTGGCTTAAGTCCAAGTCCGAGTGTACAGGTATTATTGTTGTGATGCACTTCTATGAGTCCGATGAGTTCTTGCTGATACACACTATAGAAATGATTTGTGCGAATTGCATCGTTCAGTATTTCAGCTGGATGTTCTTCGGTATTAACGATATTGTAGAAATCATAAGGTGAATCATATTGCCATGTAAGTATTTCTTGCGCATCTGCAAGGGTCATTGGTTGAATAGTAAACATATTTTCACTCCTTTTTATCAAAGTAACATATTCAAAATGATTTTAGAAGAAAGTAATAGGTTAAGGTTATTGATTTTTAAATTACATGAGAATAACCTATAAAAGTGATTATATACTTTCATATATTGTTCACTAAATCACAATCAACTATATTTAAATAGTGATAAGGATGATAAATTGGCATTAGCGAAAGAAGTGGGAGCTGATTTAACTTTTAATCCTACAAATGGTGATGCTGGTGAATGGATTCAAAATGAAGTAGGTGGGGCTCATTCAGCAGTTGTTACAGCTGTTTCTAAAGTAGCGTTCAATCAGGCAGTAAATAGTGTGCGTGCAGCTGGTAAAGTAGTGTGTGTTGGTTTACCACCAGAAACAATGGATTTAGCAATCGTAAAAACTGTATTAGACGGTATTGAAATCGTTGGTTCTTTAGTAGGAACACGTAAAGATTTACGTGAAGCATTTGAATTCGGTGCAGAAGGTAAAGTTGTACCAATTGTTGAAACACGTTGTTTACATGAAGTGAACGATGTATTTAAAGAAATGCATGACGGAAAAATACAAGGTCGTATGGTTATTGATATGCATAAACAATGTAGCCATTAAAAAATTTGAATGAATTGCTGATTTTAAGAAACTGCAACGAAAGTGCTGGAGTTTCTTTTTTTATTTGTTCCAAAATTCATTTTCTGCATTGAAAGCTCTGCGATTATTGAATTGCTGCAATTTGCACACAATTTCTTTCCTTTCTGGATACTAAGAAAATCCGGAAAAGATGAAAAACTAATTCAATATATTATTCTATATTAAATTTGTTATTTAATATGGTTACAAACTAAAGATCATAAAGAAAATACGTTACGTAAAACATTCAAAAGAAGTTCTATCGCAATGAAAGTGGCATATGACCTTAACAAACAACGTAATTACTATTATGCCGTACAAATCTTTACTACTAAATAAAACGAAAAATGTCCCGCTACAAATTTGTGGCGGGACATTTCATTTTAAACGCTCTTATTTATAGATACCTTTTGCTGCATCAGAATAATCGATATATAAGTTTTTAACTTGTTGATAGTGACGTAAAGTTTCTTTATACGTTTCACGGCCGATACCTGATTTTTTGTAACCACCGAATGGTGATCCAGCCTGGATTTGATTGTAAGTGTTAATCCAGATACGTCCTGTATCCATTTGATTAGCTACTTGTAACGCACGGTTAATGTTAGAAGTGAAGATACCACCAGCTAAACCGTAGATTGAATCATTAGCTTTCTCAATTACTTCTTCTTGTGTTTTGAATTTAGAAACAACAACGACCGGTCCAAAGATTTCTTCTTGAACTAAACGAGATTTGTTGTCATCGAATTCAATAATTGTTGGTGGGAAGAAGAATCCTTTATCGCGTCCGTTGTCCATTAAGCGTTCTCCACCAGTAACGATGTTTAATCCTTCTTGTTTCGCAATTTCAATGTATTCTTCGATTTTATCGATTTGAGCTTGTCCAGTTTGAGAACCGTAGTGATTGTTTGGATCTAATGGATCACCTACATTGATTGTCTCAAAAGCTTCTTTTAATTTACCGACAAATTCATCATAGATGCCTTCTTGAACATAAAGTCTTGAACCAGCTGAACATACTTCACCTTGGTTAAATAAAATACCTAATTGTGCACCTTCGATTGCTTGTTCGATATTAGCGTCATCAAAAATAATGTTCGCTGATTTACCACCTAACTCTAACGTTGCTGGTACTAAACGTTCAGCTGCAGCTTTCGCTACACCGTATCCAACTTCAGTAGATCCTGTAAATGAAACTTTTGCAACGTCTTCATGATTGAAGATTGCATCTCCAGATTCTGAACCTTTACCACTTAATATGTTTAATACACCTTTAGGTAATACATCTTTGATTAACTCTGCTAAATGTAATAAAGAAAGTGGAGTAGATGATGAAGGCTGAATAACAACAGTGTTACCAGCAGCTAATGCAGGTGCTAGTTTCCAGGATGCAAGTAACATCGGGAAGTTCCATGCTACTACTGCCCCAACGACACCGATAGGTTCATGACGAATAATACTTAATGTATTTTCAGCTAAGTCTTTACTCGTTCCTTCATCAGCCATGATTACGCCGGCAAAGTAGCGGAAGTGATCCGCAGCCATTGGAATATCAATATTAGCTGATTCACGGATTGCTTTACCTGAGTTTATAGATTCAATCATTGCTAAATCATCTTTATTTTCATACATAATATCTGCAATCTTATTTAATAAGGCAGCACGTTCTGTATTTGTTGAATATCTCCATGTTTTAAAAGCTTCACCAGCTGCTTTGACAGCTTTATCTACATCACCTGTAGTTGCTTTTGCTATCTTCGCTAATACTTCACCTGTTGCAGGACTCTTAACTTCTAACGTTTCTTTGTTTTCTGCGTCAACAAATTCTCCGTTAATAAATAAACCATATTGTTCTTTTAATATGTTACTCATGTTTTTTCCTCCTATATTTAACAATTATTTTAATGATAGTGCTTACATAATTATAAACGATAGTATTTAAATATTGCAAAAAATCAGTTTGGACATTGAAATCAATCTAATTAAACATCTTATTTATATTACATTTTGTAATATTTAATCTCAAAAAACGATTCAATCTCAACACACAAATCTCTTTAAAGCTTGTCATATCGATGTTTTATGAATGTTACAAAGTCTAATGCAATTTTGTAACATTGTGTCATAAAACGTATAAGTTATGTAACAAGTCTATTACAATGCACATTTTGATATTTTTCGGTGTTAAGATTATTTCAAGAAGTCGAACAGACAATCAAACTTATAAAAGAAAATTCTGGAGGAAATATATATAATGAAAAAATTATTATTAGCAGCAGTTACATCAGCAGTAGTATTCACATCGGTACCAACGCATGACGCAGACGCAGCAACTAAAAAGAAAACAACTTATAAATATAAAAAATATAATTCATATAATGTAGCATCAGTAGCACGTTCTATCGCAGCAAACAGAGTATACGTATACGGAGCAAACAATCGTTACGCAGTAGATTGTTCAGCATTTGCACAACAAGTTATGCGTGCTATGGGGAAATCAATCCCTCGTACAACTTATGCACAAATGGCAGCAGGTAAACGTGTTTACAATCCGAGACCTGGTGATTTAGTATACTTCAACGGTGGAAGCCACGTAGGTGTTTATATTGGTAACGGACGTATGGTAGATGCTTTAAACCCAAGAGCTGGTGTTGGTGAGCGTTCAATTAAATACTTTTACGGTACAGTTACTGGATATTACAGATTCTAATAACTTATATACAAAATACATCACGTAATGTGGTGTATTTTTTTGTTATATAAAGTTATTGCATTATAATAGAAGGAAAGGAGATTTAACAATGATTTTAAATTATTTAATGTACATATTAATGTTAGCAATGGGAGGATATTTAATTTATCTCAGTAAACAAATCGCTAATGCAAATGTAAATACGAAATACAAAAAAGAGAATTATAGAAAATTATATTTATATATGGGATATACATTTATAATATTTGCAGTCATTTCATGTATTACCCGTATGACAGCACCACAATATGAATTTATTATGCCTTTCACAATGATTATTATATTAGTTGTACTAAATAAAAAGTATAGGAAGTAATCATATGCATATTAGACAGGCTACTTTGCAAGATTTAAAAGAAATCATGTACACAACAGAACTTGCCTTTGAAAATGAACCGACGAGTGATAATCAGGAACATACATTGGTAGAAGAATTAATGCGATCAGATAGTTATATTCCAGAATTAACATTAGTAGCAACAATTGATAATAAGATTGTAGGACATGTTATGTATTCAAAAATAAAAATAGATGCATATGATGGTTTTGCGATGGCACCATTATCTGTACATCCCGATTATCAAAAACAAGGGATAGGTACCGCGTTATTGCATTATACCTTGTCAATGATCCCATTATCCATTCCTGTTGTAATATTAGGTCATCCAAGTTATTACAATAAATTTGGGTTTGTAAAAGCGTCCACATATAATATTAAAGCCCCATTTGAAGTGCCAGATGATGTATTTATGGTACGAGCATCAGAAGAAGTTAAAGAAAAAGGTATTCAGGGGACAGTTATTTATTCGGAAGCATTTCAGTAAATATAATAAAACATTATCAATTTTGAACTAAATAATTAAGATCTAGAATAGTAAAATAATAAGTAATGCTACTAAAAACGTGTAAAAGCGCACTGTAACAACTATGTTACAGTGCGCTTTTTTGAATTAAAGTTTCGTAATATTCTTGGATAATGTTTACAAATTCTATATTTAAATAACTTCTCTCTATACTATAGGTATGGGATTTTCGACAAAATTACTAATATTACAGCGTTTGAAAAAATATATCACTTCGTTAACAAAATATTTACATCACACTTTTTAATGTTTATCCATGTTATAGTTGGACATGTGATTACGACGACTTGAAATTATGTCTCGAGTTCGACAATATTGCAAACTAAATAATTGAATTAAATACTATACTAATATATAAACAATTCTTGGAGGAATTAAACATTATGAAAAAAACTTTCTTAACTTTAACGACAGCAGCAACAGTAGCAACATTAGTGCCAACAAACTCAGCAGATGCAGCAGCAGAACTAAGAACTGATATCTCTACAACTTCTACATATTCAGCACCAGTTCAAACATCAACATATTCAGCATCGACAAACACTTACCATGCACCAGTTGCACAAACTTCAACATCAAATAATACTTTTAATACTTATAACACAAATAATACAACTTCAAACATTTCTAATAACCCAGTAACTGAAAGCACACGTGTTGTACAAAAAGCACCAACTTCAGTGGCTGTAAATAATGATGTAGCTTCAGTAGCATTATCAATTGCAGCAGGAAAATCATATGTATATGGTGCAAACTCAGCAACAGCAGTTGACTGTTCATCATTTGCGCAACAAGTATTAGCAGCAATGGGTAAATCAATTCCACGTACAACTTATGCTCAAGCAGCAGCTGGTACACAAGTATCAGCACCGCAACCAGGTGACTTAGTATTCTTTAACAACTACAGTCACGTAGGTGTTTATATCGGTGGCGGACAAATGGTTGATGCGTTAAACCCATCAGCAGGAATCGGCCAACGTTCAGTATCATTCATCTCTGGATCAGTTGATGGATATTACAGATTCTAATTAGAACTTAATATTAATTTCTATTATCTCTCACTTGAATATTAGTGAGAGATATTTTTTTGGGAAAAATTTGTGTAAAGATATCTTTACACATGATGTTAATTATTGTATATTATCTGTAAAGATATCTTTACACTTTTAACAAAGGGGGATTATTATGATTGCCAAAAATTTAACGAGAAAAAAGCAAATTAGAAATTCACTGATAGCGTGTTTAGGAATATTAATGAGTAATTATTATATTAATTATTTTATGCATCCAGAAAAATTGTATGATATAAATGCTTATATGCCGATGTTTATAGGAGCATTAACAGGAACTATTATTGTCTACTTCATATCAAAAAAGAAACACCCGGGAAACTTGAATACTAAAGTTACGGATGAGCGAGATGAAATGTTATCAAAGGAATATAATACATTAGTATTTCCTTTTCTATTTCTATACTTGCCATGTTTATTTATGTTGTTAGCATTACCATTTAAAATTGAAAGCATATCTTTTTTTCAACTTTCGATTGTATGGTGGATTCTATTAATGATTTACGAAATCGGATATACTATTTTTCATAAAATTAACGCGTAAAATAAGTATTATCTAAGTAGGTGATCACCATCGTTATCAATTATATTAAAGAACATCGGACGTCACGTAATATTTCTCAGGTTCAAATGGCCAAGGATCTAGATATTACACGCCAAACGATTAACGCAATAGAAAACCATAAATATAACCCAAGTTTAGAACTTGCTTTAAAGCTTATGCAGTACTTCGATGTACCAATTGATGCGCTATTTAAACTGGAGGAGGATTAAAATGAAAAAAGGTATCACACTTCGTAAACAGATTCATTATTTTCTTTTGTCTCTTGTAATATTGGTACTTACAACGATGTTCATCAACTATTTCAAAAGACCAGATCAATTATATAATATAGAACAATATTGGCCATCACTTTTAGGAGCTATAATTGGATGGGGTGTCATGTTTTATACTCAGTATAAGAAGAACCCTGGTGGGCTGGACATTAAGATTACGGATGAGAGGGACGAATTAATTGCAAATCAATATAATTCGATAATGCTGCCTATATTATTATTTTATGTACCAAGCGCATTTATTTTATACGCTATTGCAATGGAGATAGAAAAGTTTTCGGTCATGTCATGTTCAATCGTTTTATGCTTGGTATTTTTCGTTTATGGGATAGGTTTTTTATTATATAAGAACGCAAAGTCTTAAATTGGAGAAAAACAAGTCCGATATCTGACTTAAATCGGACAAGACCCACACCATAATCGCATAAATTCAAAAAACAAGTCCGATATCTGACTTAAATCGGACAAGACCCACATCATAATCACATAAAATCAAAAAACAAGTCCGATATGCTCAAATTATCGGACTTTTTCTATTTAAACTTTATTATTTTCTTTCCTTATAATACAATCAAATAAACATATAAAGGGGTTGAGGGATATGTGGCATTATAAATTATTCGAAGAGCTTAAACCTTTGGAGATTTACAAGATATATAAACTTAGAGTGGATACTTTTATCGTAGAGCAGCAGTGCTATTATGAAGAAATCGATGAGAAGGATTTATATTGTGTACATATATATAAAGAAGTAGAAGGTGTGATTGCTGCATACGCGCGTATTATTCCTGAAGCGGATACGGTGCATATTGGTCGTGTTATCGTGCATCCTGATTTCCGTGGTACGGGTCTTGCTAAAGAATTGATGGATCAGGCGTTACAATATATTGATACACATCATCATTATTTAAATTTACACCTGCAAGGTCAGGCACATTTAGAAAGATTTTACGGTAGTTTTGGGTTTAATACAGTATCTGACGTTTATTTTGTAGATTTAATTCCACATGTTGATATGGAGCGTCCTGCTTTTGGTTCGAATTCACCGTTAAAAGGAGCGTAATATGAATATTTATATTAGTCAGTTTGATATTAATGAACGCGGTTTCGTATTAGCATCAAGCGACTTAGGTGTTATCTTCTTTGCAAATGATGATACGACAGAATATGTTGATCATCATATCAAGCGATTTATTTCTGATGCAGAACGTATTACTGGTTACCCTGCTGATGAGAAGAATAGCGAATATATAAGAGATATTGAAAGATATTTTCGGGGTAAGTTAAAGACCTTTAACTGGCCGCTTGATTTACACGGTACTGACTTCCAGAAATCAATCTGGGATGCACTTTTAAAAATACCTTTTGGTGAATCAAGAAGTTATAGTGATATTAGTGAAATGATCGATAACCCGAAAGCGATTCGTGCTGTCGGTGGTGCAATCGGTGCAAATCCTGTTATGATTGTAGTACCATGTCATCGTGTAATCGGAAAGCGTGGAAAGCTCACTGGTTTCAGCGGTGGTTTAGATATGAAGATAGAATTATTGGTTATAGAAGGTATACCATATGTTAATTAATAGGAGGAAATATAATGAGTTTACCAAATTGTCCGAAATGTGGTTCAGAATATACATATGAGGATGGCTTAAATTATGTATGCCCAATGTGTGCACATGAATGGCCGATTAATCTTGAAGTTGAAGAGGAAGCGGAAGCGGTTATTAAGGATAGTGTAGGAAATATTTTAAATGACGGTGACAGTGCTACTATTATAAAAGATTTAAAGGTTAAAGGGACTTCATCAGTGATTAAGAAAGGTACGAAAGTTAAGAACATCCGTATTATCGAACCGGAAAATGGTCATGATATCGACGGTAAAGTGGATGGCTTCGGTCAGTTAAACTTAAAAAGTGAAGTTGTGAAAAAGTTAAATGAATAAACGTATCGATAGCATTGATATACTTCGCGGTATGAGTATTATCGGGATATTATTTATGAATATCGTAGGATTCCATATGAATGAAGTTTATACGGATCCTTTAGTGTATTTTAATTCAACACTTGATCAGTGGTTATATAAGTTAAATATTATTTTTATTCATAACTCATTTTATCCGATATTCGCATTTTTATTTGGTTTCGGTTTAGCGATAATGGCTGAGAATATTAAAGGTCGTGGTGGTAACTTTATTCCAGTGTTGTATAGAAGGATGGCTGCATTACTCGTATTTGGACTTTTACATGGTTTCTTCTTATTTTATGGGGATATTTTAAATGTATATGCTGTCATTGGATTCGTTGCAATAGTATTTTTATTGTTTCCAAATAGTATTACGTTCATCGCAGCAATAATATTAATTGTATTGAATATGATGAGAGCATTACCGAGTATGTTTGCGATATTTATGCAGCCGGATTTCTTCGGTAAAGAACTCGTGAGTTTTGAAACTTCGCAAAATGAATGGATAAAAGTGATGTCGAGCGGTAACTTGAGCAAGATTATTCAATATAATAGTGATTTCTTTTATCAGGGGTTTGCAATCATAAATCCTGGTACAACATTGAGTTATTTCTTAACGATAATGCCTTTTATATTGTTAGGAATGTATGTGAAACGTGCGAATCTACTGAAGGAAATTACTGAACATAAAGTTACGATGTTCGTGATTTCAATCGTCTTTGCATTTGTTGGTATTACTTTGAAATATTTAATGATTGCTTATGAGATTAATGCGATGGCTTCTTATGATTTTATTTATTATGGCGGGGTATTGTTATCTATAAGCTATATTATATGGGTCACATTACTATGCGAGTATCCAGCAATAAAGAAATTATTTGAGCCATTTCAACGTATGGGGAAAATGAGCTTTACATTATATATTATGCAGAGTTTATTAATGTTCATCGTATTTTATGTATTTAGACAATATGGTCAATTATCAATTGCACAAGTATATCTTGTTGCACTTGCAATCGTATTGTTCCAGATGATTTTTACAAATATTTATTTTAAAAAGTTTAAACAGGGCCCTCTCGAATGGATATGGCGCAAGATTACCTATTTGAAATAATGTCATTTTACAATCAATTTTTAAAATAGGAATTTACTCGTATCTATGTTACAATAACATGGCTATTCAATCATGAGGAGGTGCATCAAATGCACGTAGAATTACAGGAAAAAATAGAATATTACGTGTTAAGTGGAGATTTTGAATCTGCTAAAGCATTGATGCAATCAACTGACTTTATGATGTTTGAAGAAGCATTTGTAAGTGCATGTCATGATAGTGAATCTGTGATGTATTATACGTTTATATTAGAATGTATGAAAGATACAGAAACAGTGGAACTACACGATTTAGCTTTCTTGTTATTAGTTTATCCTTTAAGCGAAGTAAACGGCGCATTTAATAGTGCATATTATCATGCAATGCGTTCTGTTGAAATGACCGATAGCAATGAAGTGAAAAGTTTATTACAATTATTATTCTTATACGCAGTTCCAGAGCCTGTAATTACAGATAAAGAAGCATTTGATACAGCGAAACAAATATTAAAGCTTGATCCTAAAAATCAAGTGGCAAGAAATATGTTAAAACAGACTGCTAAGAATTTAGATAAAGTAGTCGTTGACTTTAATCAAATATCAAAGAAAGCGTAATGACTTAAGTCATTACGTTTTTGTTTTGTCTAACGCCAGTTTACGGCGACAATAAAACAACCTCGAGGCATACTTCAACAAACTCATAAAAAATCAAAGAGCGATTTTTATGGTTTGTCTCCAGTCTGCTCGAGGCTGAACGTTTTATTTTACGCCTATTATTCTTCTAACCATAATTCAATTGGTACGATAATCGGGAATTGTCCACGGTCTTCAGATAATTTTGTAATAATTGATGATGCTTTTGCATATAAAGGAATTGCAAACATGCCTTCTTCCTTCTTGATTTCTGCAATAACATCTACTTCACTGCCGTCTTCACTTTGGATTAGGATTGCAGCTTCGATAACGCCGTCAACTTGTGTACCAAAGTGTCCGAACATAAACGTAAGTTTAAATTCATAAAGATTTGGATCTTGATCACTTTGTACATAATCTAATCGGTGCATTGTTGTTGGTTCTGGTGACATATCTTCAAAATCTCTTACATGCGCTTCTTTTAAAAACATGTGTACAACTTGTTTGTTTAATTCCACTTTAATCGCTCCCTTAATATAAGTTATTTTCATTATAATATTATTTTAATGATACACAAAGTTATTGATTGTATAATGATTATTTAGTTTGTAAAATTTAGTGGTGAGAATGTAATTTTGTACTTATCTGATGTTTTGATATTGATTCATATAATTTAATGTTGTAAGATGTATAGACAAATATATGGTGATTAGTGAGCGAAAGCTCATTATTTTTTTGGAGGAAACATGAAAAAATCAACAATTATAATGATTACTTTTTTAATTGGGGCATTCTTTACGTTCTTAAATGAAACGTTATTGAATATTGCATTAACGGAAATAATGCGTGTATTCAATGTAGATGCACCTACTGTTCAGTGGCTCGCTACTGGATTTATGCTGGTCATGGGTGTACTGATGCCATTATCTGCATCGCTTATACAATGGTTTACAACACGACAGTTGTTTATCGGTTTAATGTCTTTATTTTTAATTGGTACATTGATTGCTGGTTTTGCTGTTAACTTCCCAATACTTCTTGCTGGCCGTATGATACAAGCTGCAGGTACAGGATTACTTATTCCAACGATCATGAACGCTATGCTGAATTTATTTCCACCGCATGAGCGTGGTAAAGTAATGGGGAATTTTGGTCTTGTGATGATGTTCGCACCAGCGATTGGTCCGACTTTATCAGGCGTCATCGTTGATACGTTAGGCTGGCGCTGGTTATTTTTCTCGGTTGTTCCTTTTGTCATCTTCTCAATTGTATTTGCAATGCGTTACCTTGAAAATGTAGGAGAAGTTACGAAACCGAAGATTGATATTTTTTCTGTCGTGTTATCGACTATCGGTGTGGCTGGTATAATCTATGGTTTCAGTTCAGTAAGTACAGCTAAAGGTGGATTTGGTAACCCGATGATTCTTACTTTTATTATTGTCGGAATTATTGCGATGGTATTGTTCGCACTAAGACAACGCAAACTTACGGAACCTTTACTTGATCTTTCTGTATTTAAATATGCCAATTATGCACGTGGAATGTTCATTTTCGTAGTTGTAGTAATGGCTATGTTTGCGTCAGAAATCGTAATGCCGATGTATTTACAAGGACCGATGGCATTTAGTGCAAAAGTTGCAGGAATGATTTTATTACCCGGGGCATTATTAAATGGTGCGATGAGTCCTGTTATGGGACGTATCTTTGATAAACTTGGGCCAAGAAAGATGATTATTCCCGGAATGTTTATTCTGGCACTCGTCATGTTATTCTATTCAACCATTCATCCTGGTATCAGCATTTATGTCTTCATCATGGTCTATATGGTATTGATGTTGAGTATTTCAATGATTATGATGCCGAGTCACACGAATGCGATTAACCAGTTACCGAGAAAATTATATCCACATGGTACGGCTATCGGTAATATGATTCAGCCAATTGCAGGTGCAATGGGTATTTCAATATTCGTAAGTATTATGACGCATGGTCAAAAGAAAGCTTTGGAAGGTATTTCAAACCCTACATTGACCCAAGTTAATGAAGCGTTAACAACGGGTGTGCATCATGCATACTGGTTTGCGATTGCCTTAACAGTTATCGGTTTGATTACTGCTTTATTCATTACAAAATCGGTTGCACCTGAGGGCGAAACGTTCGGTCTTCCAGAAGAATTTCAAAAATAATGTTTTATTAATAGAATAGCAGGGTAAACCAAACATGTCTGTCTTTACAGGCATGTTTTTAAATAGATTAAGGGAGCGTTTTGATGAGTAAAAATAATACAGAAGCAATAAAAATTGGCTTCGCGTATGTAGGTGTTATTGTAGGTGCAGGTTTTTCTACAGGTCAAGAAGTTTTAACATTTTTTACGAACTACGGTATATATAGTTACCTTGCCATATTAATCGCTGGCTTGATGCTCACTTTCTTTGGACGCCAAACTGTAAAGTTAGGTTATGGTCTAGATGCAGAGAATCATGAATCAACGATTCAATACCTATTTGGTAAAAAATTTGGAAAAGTGATTGACTATCTTTTAGTATTTTTCTTATATGGTTTAGCTACAATCATGGTTGCTGGTGCAGGTAGTGCAGCACATGAAAGTTTTGGTCTACCTATATGGTTAGGATCGCTAATTATGGTAATAGCGATTATTATCACTTTATTATTAGATTTTAGTAAAATAATTGGTGCATTAGGTATGGTTACACCTTTTTTAATAATTGTAGTAACAACAATTGCTGTATATTATTTCTTTAAAGGCTCGATATCATTTGGAGAGATTCAAAATCATATTAATACTGATAAACAACCATTTAAACTTTCATTCTTACCAGAAAGTTCATTGTGGTGGTGGTCAGGACTTAATTATGGAGGTCTTGCTTTTGCAAGTGGATTTAGTATACTTGCAGCGATAGGCGGAGACGCTAGTCGTATGAAAGTTGCAGGAAAAGGCGCAACAATTGGTGGGGTTACGTTATTAGTACTTTTATTGATGGTGAACTCAGGACTATTAAGTGAATTAGATAAGATTAATAATTCTGCAATACCAACGTTAATATTAGGTAAAGCAATCCATCCAATTCTTGGAATTGCCTTAAGTATTATTATGTTGATGGTAATATATAATACCATTGCAGGATTAATGTATTCATTTATCGCAAGATTTTCTGAACCATATTCGAAAAAATATAAAATAATGCTATTTAGTTTAATGGGATTATCATATTTATTAAGTTTTGTAGGATTTTCAAAATTAGTACAAACTGCTTATCCATTATTAGGCTATGTGGGTATTATTTTATGTATCGGTATTGCAAAGAAGTACTTTGATCGAAAGAAAAAAGGTAAAAATCATATTGCATAATGATAAAATGGGGATTTCCCCATTTTATTTTTTTATCATTATAATTGGTATGCTATAATAATGACCGGTGAGAAAGGGCGGTTGTATTGAAGAAAAGATATTTAATTTACATAATTTTAATTGCATTGATAACGATGGGAGTCAGTGTAATGATGGGATGGCATATCAATGATGATGCGAGATTATCAGAAAATGCTCTACTAAATGAACGAGCGATAGAAGCATCAAATGTAAAGATGGTAAAAAATGTTACTTATAGTGATATTGCCCCGTTGTCACAGATGGATATCATTATGCCGAAAAACATTAAAAAGGGTGATAAATTACCGCTTATTATGTGGACACATGGTGGTGGATTTATTGCAGGAGATAAACGACATAAAAATCCGTATCTTGCACAGATTGCAGAGAAGGGATATATTGTTGCGAATATCAATTATGCATTGGCACCGGGAAACCAATATCCAACACCTATTCTGCAGGAATTAGAAGCGGCAAAATTCTTAAAGAAAAATGATCATCAATTACCGATTGATTTTACTCAGATTATTATCGGTGGGGATTCTGCTGGTGCTCAAATTGCAAGTCAGTTTGCAGCGATGCATACGAATAATAAACTGATGCATGATATGCAGCAAAAACCTGTATTTAAAGCCAGTCAACTCAAAGCGGTAGTGTTATTTGGAGGACTTTATAATATGCAGACAGTGCGTGCGACAAAGTTCCCACGTATAGAATTGTTTATGGAGAGCTATACCGGTGAAAAGCATTGGGAGAAGCAATTCAAACCGATTGAACAGCTCAGTACGACAGCAAATATTACGAAGCGATATCCACCGACCTTTTTAACAGTTGGCGATGCTGATCCATTTGATTCTCAGGCGCATGAACTGGTGAAAGTGCTAAAAGCAAACAATGTACCATATGCCTATTCATTTTTTGATGGCACGCATGGATTACGCCATCAATACCAGTTTCATATGGAGTTGAAAGAATCTCGACTTACATATCGTAAACTTATGATGTTTCTCGGAAATCACACAAGTCAGTCACCTTATTCATCAAATACTGTAAAAGAGAAGACACCTGAAATTAAGATGAAGCAGAACAAAAATTAATAAATCATTTTTATGCAGATAAGAAATTGGGTACAATATAAGAAATAACCGTATGGAGGTCAAAAGATGAAACCACGTTTATTACTAACAGGTGCGACAGGTTATATCGGTAAAAACTTATATGAGTATTTAAAAGATGATTTTGAAATTTATGCAATGAGTAAATATCCTGCTGAAGACAGTAAAGAAGATATGCATTGGGTCACAGGAGATATGTTCTCATTGAATGACTGTATTGATGCACTTGGTCAAGTGGACTTTGGTGTATATTTTTTAGATCCGACAAAGCACTCTAACAAACTTAATGATGCGACGTTTCAGGATATCAATGCAATCAGTGCCGATAACTTTGCACGTGCAGCAGAAGCGACAAACTTAAAGGCGATTATTTATGTGAGCGGTACAGGTGATGACGAAGAAACAATTAATATCTTAAAAAGCTATAAAACACCAGTTCAAATTACAAAGACGCCAGTCAAACGAAAAGGTATCGTTGCGCAGACCCAAAACTCTAAATCCAACGATGTTCGTAGTATTCAGCGTACATTAATGCCTTCCAGCTGGACGGTTGAACGTGTGAGTAAACATTACTTTGCATGGTTAAGTGACATGGCACTGGACCTTGTCGAAGTAAAAGGACATGCTGGACGCTTTGAAATATACGGTGTAAAAAAACATATCTTAACACTAGAAAAAGACGAAGACAAATCTGATGACAATCGCATTGTCTATAATATAACAGGTGGCGTATTACATCATGCACATGTTGATAGCAGGGCACGTATGGAATTCCGACGACTAAAAGGTACGGATACACTAATCATTGCACTACATGATTATGAACCGACATTACCATGGCTTGTCTATATGCTTACGCAGGCACCAATTCATCATTTAACGATGAAAATATTTGATGTGGAGATGCGTATCGAACGTTTCCAGGAAGAAAAGGAAAAAGGTATCGAGAAGAAATATACAAAATAAAGACCAAATGGCATCCTGATGTTCTATGCATCAGAATGCTTATTTTTTTTATTTTTCAGACAAATTTACAATTCTGAAACACTAAATTTACAATGCTGTAATATAGTAAACGTTTACTATAAATAGTTTACTTTATTTTTACAAAATACTATGCTTTCACTGTTTTTTCCTATAGAATATCGTTGTAGTCATAAAAAATGTTTTTTTATTAATGGGAGGATTTAAAATGTTTAACAGAAAGAAAGATAAGTTTGCAGTGCAGTTAGAAGCGATGGCAGAAAATCTGGATCGTGCAGCGATTGCTTTTGGAGAATTGACGTTCCATAACGCGTTTGATCTAAAAAAATATGCAGACACTATTAAGGCGTACGAAACAAATGGTGATGAGTTAATGCACCAGATGATTTCAGACTTAAATCAAACATTTATTACACCGATTGAACGTGAAGATATTCTGGCTCTATCTAATGCTATCGATGATGTTATGGATGGTATGGAAGAGACGTCAGCTATGTTTGAAATGTATTCTATAGAATATTCAGATGAGTATATGGCTGAATTTGTTCAGAACATTCAAGGTTGTGCAAAGGAAATTAAGACAGCAGTGACACTTGTTGCTGAGAAGAAGTTATCTCACGTGCGTGTGCACTCTATTAATATTAAAGAGCATGAAACAAACTGTGATGGTATACTAAGACAATCGATTAAACATATCTTATCTGTAGAAACAGATCCTTTAACTGTGATGAAAGTTAAAGACATCTATCAGTCTTTAGAAGATATTGCTGATAAATGTCAGGCAGTAGCAAATATCCTTGAATCAATCATTATGAAAAATAGTTAAGGAGCATTTTTATGGAACCGATTATTATTTTTACATTTGCGATTGTGTTCTTCGCGTTAGCCTTTGACTTTATCAATGGTTTCCATGATACAGCGAACGCAATAGCAACAGCAGTTTCAACAAAAGCGTTAAAGCCTCGTCATGCAATTCTAATGGCAGCTGTACTGAACTTTATCGGTGCGATTCTTTTCCATGGTGTAGCTAAGACAGTGACAAAAGATATCGTTGATCCGTTTACATTACAAAATGGTCAAGTTGTTATTCTGGCAGCATTAATCAGTGCAATTACGTGGAACTTAATTACTTGGTATTTTGGTATTCCAAGCTCGTCTTCTCATACACTGATTGGTTCTATAGCAGGAGCTGCAGTAGCATCAGGTGGATTGGGCATTTTAGAATATGCCGGGTTTACGAAGATTATCGTCGGTTTACTTATTTCACCATTGCTTGCCTTTATTGTAGGTTATATTATGTATACAATTATTAAGATTGTATTCAAGAACGCAAACTTAACAAAGACCAATAGAAACTTTAGATTCCTGCAGATCTTTACAGCAGCAGCACAAGCTTTTGCCCATGGTTCAAACGATGCACAAAAGGCGATGGGGATTATTACGATGGCATTAATCTCAGCAGGCATGCAGACCGGTAGCACTGAACCACAAACGTGGGTACAGCTTTCATGTGCGGCAGCGATGGGATTAGGTACTGCAGTAGGTGGATGGAAGATTATTAAGACAGTTGGTGGCAATATCATGAAGATACGACCATCGAACGGTGTAGCAGCTGACTTATCATCAGCGTTAATCATCTTTGGTGCAACACACTTTCACTTACCAGTTTCAACGACACACGTTGTTTCATCATCTATTTTAGGGGTTGGATCAAGTCACCGTGTGAAAGGTGTGAAATGGACGACGGCACAACGTATGATTATTACTTGGGTTATTACGATGCCGATTTCAGCCGTAATTGCAGCAGTTGTTTTTTATATCGTTAATTTTGTTACACATATCTTTTAATTAAATGATACATATTCGGGTAAACTAATAATAGTTTATCCGAATTTTTTATGGAGGGATGAAGATGAAACACATTGTATTTGTGCATAGTGCCGGCGTACAGTCGGTAACGAGTGGTAGTAATCCACTCATTAGAAAAACTAAAGAAGACATACCAGATTACCTCTGGCATGCAAGTGATTATCCGAGAGATATTGGACAAATTTATGATAACTGGGTAAAAGTATTGATACAGAGTTTAGATGAAGTACCGATTGATGAACCTGTTATATTAATCGGTCATTCATTTGGTGGTACGGTTATCACAAAATATTTAACAGAAAACACAGTACAGCACAACATTGAAAAAGTAATCATGATTGGTTCACCATTCTTCGGTTGTGACGAGAAATTTAGTGATCCACAAAATATCATTACTGATGAATTAAAAGTAGCAGCACCCATATATCATATACAGTCAGAAGACGATGATCGCGTGAATATCACTCATCAGAAGTGTTGGCAAGAAAAGTTCCCGGAAATACAGTTGATTACAGAACAAAGTGGGAAACATGAATTCCACGATGGAATTCAAGCACTGAATCAATTATTAAATTAAAAATTTTTACACGGTTTAATGATTAAACCGTGT
>CAACWL010000723.1_pt1 | contig 18826 bp, 18 predicted proteins | sample 2275641 | NCBI WGS metagenome assembly CAACWL01 (sample SAMEA5312462, study PRJEB27640) | indoor metagenome | biome: indoor environment; feature: uncontrolled; material: polymer tiles stone | place: Germany | collected 2014-07-07 | reverse complement strand
TAACACCTAACAATTATCGCGAAGTTACTTCAAAAATGGCCAGATATTTATGTGAACATCATATTCTAATTTCTATCGTTGGGGGATTATCTATTCAGGAGATTGATGATGAATTTGATGAACACCCAAAAATTATTCGACTTATGCCTAATACGCCGGTAGGGGTTAATGCTGGTGTGCTTGCGATGAGCAAGAATGAATTTGTTGAGAAAAAAGAAGCAAAGCAAATAGAAGAAATAATGAAGCGTTTAGGCTATACACACTGGATTGATGAATCATTAATGCATATCATGCCTGCTGTGACCGGATCAAGCCCGACGTTTATATATCTCCTCATTGAAGCGATGGCAGACAATGCTGTGAGTGAAGGTTTAAATCGTGAGCTTGCATATCAAATGGTTAGTGAGATGATTATTGGTGCAGGAACGATGGTACGTCAAACGAAAGAACATCCCGGTGTATTAAAAGATCAGGTAACAACACCAGGCGGATCAACGATACAAGGTGTAAAAATGTTAGAAGAAAAAGGTTTCAGAGATGCTATTTCAAAAGCGATGGATGCAATCAATACTTTTAATAAAGGTTAAGAGGCTGACACGAAAGTGTACAGTCTCTTTATTAGTTAAAGATGCTAAAAATTGATTGTTTTGTATTCATATATAGAAACGGATTTACAAATGTAACGTATAATATAAATAGGAAGTTAAAGACGCTAAATGAAGTTAAAAATATCGCAAGTAATCTGTAGGTAATATTTTTAGAAAGACTCGGATCATTAGAAAAATGATAATGTATGCCTATCAGAAAAGTAACGACACAAAATATTAACCAAAAATATATAGTTAAAAATATAATGCCACTATGTATAAAGTAACTCAAAAAAAATACGATATGCATGACAATTAACATGGTCATCATTACTCTTTGCATTGTTTAACCTCCATTCACTTATATTGTAATATATATCAACGGATAAAAATATAAAATTATAAAAATATTAAGGAGTTGTGATTATGAAAATAGGATTTATCGGAACAGGTGTTATGGGAACAAGTATGGCAAGACATTTAGGAGAAGTGTTATTTGTATATAACAGAACGAAAGAGAAAGCAGCGCCTTTATTAGAAGCTGGAGCTGTGTGGTGTGAATCACCAAAATCTGTAGCTGAACAAGCCGACATTGTTTTTACGATACTTGGCTATCCAAAAGATGTAGAAGAGACATATCTTGCTGAGAATGGATTAATTACAAACGGTAGCAGCGGTCAAATATTCATTGACTGCACTACGAGCAGTCCTGAACTTGCTAAGCAATTATTTGAAGCAGGACAAACAAAAGGAATTGAAGTGCTCGATGCTCCAGTCAGTGGAGGAGATATCGGTGCCAAAAATGCCACACTTTCTATTATGGTAGGTGGTAATGAAACAACGTTTGATCAAGTGTATCCACTATTTGAACGCATTGGTAAATCTATTTCATATTTTGGAGCTGCAGGAAGTGGACAGCATACGAAGATGGCGAATCAGATTGCAATTGCTTCTAACATGTTGGGTGTTGCAGAAAGTCTTTATTATGCAAAGTCAGCTGGGTTAGATGTTGAACGTGTACTTGAAACAATCTCGAAAGGCGCTGCAGGAAGCTGGTCGCTATCTAACCTTGCACCACGTATGTTAGTTGACGACTATGCGCCTGGATTTTATACGCATCATTTCTTAAAGGATATGAAGATTGCTTTAAATGAAGCAGAGAAACTGAATATTCAATTGCCAGGTTTAGCACTTGCATATGAAATGTATGACACATTGTCTGATGAGTTGAAGCAGACGACGGGCACACAGATTATCTATAAAAGATATTAATAAAAGATTTCAATAAAAAATATAAAGAAATAGCGAATATTAATATTTAATGAAGTTGTGTGATATTAGGTGCTTTATTTGAATAAATCATGTAAAATTGCCTATTGTTAAGAAGTTCATAAATGAATGGAGGAAAAGTCTTGATTAAGAAAATAATTGATTTTTCTTTGCATAATAAACTTGCTATCTGGTTGATGACATTAATTATTTTAGCAGCCGGGGTTTATAGTGCAACGAAGATGAAGATGGAAATGTTACCGAGCATGTCAACTCCGGTAATATCGATTACAACACCTTATCCAGGTGCTACACCTGAGGATGTTTTAGAAGGTATAACCGATCCGATTGAAAAGAAAGTTAAGAATTTATCTGGTGTAGAAAAAGTAACAAGTCAGTCTCTTGAAAACGCTTCTGCTGTAACGGTGCAATATAAATTTGGTACAGATATGGATGAAGCACAAAATGAACTGGAAAAGCAGATTGATAAAGTTGAGATGCCTGAAGGTGCTATGGATAAACAAGTATCTCAAATGTCGATGTACACTTTCCCGATTATCAGCTATTCAATATCTAGTGATAAATCAGATATCAAGACTTTAACAGAAAAGATTAAAAAAGATTTAGTACCTGAAATTGAAGGTATTGAAGGTGTAACAAACGTTACATTTTCAGGACAGGAAGTTGAACAGGTTGAACTTCAGTTTGATGACAAAAAGTTAAAAGCGAAAAAGTTAACTGAAGATAGCGTATTACAGTTTATTAAAGGTGCTACAATGGAGGCGCCACTTGGATTATATACTTTCGGTAATGATTTAAAGAGTATTATCGTAAATGGTCAGTTTACAAATGTGGAAGCATTAAAATCGCTTAAAATTCCGGTGACAGATAGCAGTGCTACTCAAAGCCAAACAGCCCAAAGTCAGTCGGCACAAATGCCACAAGATCCGGCGGCACAGAAGGCTATGATGGAAGCGATGAAAAATGCCAAAGTGCCAACTGTGAAATTATCAGATGTAGCAGATATAAAAACAGTGCAAAGCCGTGAATCGATTTCTAAAACAAATGGTAAAGACTCATTAAGCGTGCAGGTTATCAAATCAGATGATGCGAACACTGTAACTTTGGCTAATGCAGTAAAAGAAAAAGTTAAACAATTTAAAAAAGACAATCCTGATATGAGTGCCGTACTTATGATGGATCAGGCAAAACCTATTGAAGATTCAGTTAAGACGATGGCGGAAAAAGCGATCATCGGTGCGATATTTGCGGTTATTATGATTTTGATCTTCCTAAGAAATATTCGTTCAACTTTAATTGCAGTTGTTTCTATTCCGATGTCTATTTTAATGGCGATGCTTGTTTTAAAACAGATGGACATTTCACTTAACATTATGACGTTAGGGGCGATGACCGTTGCAATTGGACGTGTTATTGATGACTCGATTGTCGTTATTGAGAATATATTCCGTCGCATGTCGCTTAAAGGTGAGAAGTTAACAGGATTTGAATTAATCAGCAGTGCAACGAAAGAAATGTTCATTCCAATCATGAGTTCTACGATGGTTACAATTGCTGTATTCTTACCATTAGCGTTAGTATCTGGGTCTATTGGTGAAATCTTCAGACCATTTGCATGGACCGTGGTATTTGCATTACTTGCCTCACTTTTAATCGCGATTACTATCGTGCCGATGTTGGCACATACATTCTTTAAGAATGGTATTAAAGGTCATCATGACGATGAAGAAAAGGTCGGAAAGATAGCTGGATTCTATCGCAAGATATTAGACTGGTCATTAAGTCATAAAGCGATTGTATCTGCATTAAGTGTGTTATTACTTGTAGGTAGTCTTTTCTTAACACCGTTCTTAGGTACGTCATTTATTTCTACTGGTGAAGATAAATTATTGGCATTAACATATAAACCGAAACCAGGTGAAAAAGAGGAAGACGTTGTGAAAAAAGGTGAAGCAGTTCAGAAAATATTAGCTAAAAATGATAACGTTGTGAATACGCAATTCTCTGTAGGAGGAGAAAATCCATTTAACCCTATCGCATCTAATGATATGGCGATGATGGTCGAATATAAGAAAGATACTCCGAACTGGGAAGATGAAGCGGATAAAGTATTAGCTAAAATTGCTAAATTAAATCATGAAGGCGATTGGAAAAACCAGGACTTTGCAACAGGTGGTGCAACAAATGCGGTTACAGTAACCGTTAATGGGCCATCAACAGAAGCCATTCGACCAGTCGTTGAAAAGTTAGAAAAAGAATTGAAAGATGTTAAATCGTTAACAAATGTCAATACATCACTTTCAGATAGTTACGATGCTTATACTTTAAAAGTAAATCATAATAAATTGTCTGAATTAGGTTTAACAGCTGGACAAGTTGCAATGACGTTAAATCAACGTAGCGATGATAAAGTTGTGACGAAAGTCGGCGAAAAAGGTAAATCAACAGAAGTTATCTTAACGAAGAAAAAAGAAGATAACTGGACGAAAGAAAAGTTAGAAAACACAAAAATTACTTCACCACTAGGTAAAGTAGTGACATTAAGTGAAGTTGTTGAGATCGAAGAAACAAAAACTTCTGACACGATTAAGCGTGAAGATGGTAATATTTCAGCATCAGTTGAAGGAAAGATTAAAGGTAAAGATGTTAGTAAAGCTACACAAGATGTAACAGAAAAGGTCAATGCTTTAAAACACCCTGATAACGTTGATGTTCACGTTGGTGGGACAAGTGAAGATATTGGAGAAAGTTTCTCACAACTCGGACTTGCAATGCTTGCAGCAGTAGGTATTGTTTATTTAATCCTGGTATTAACATTTAAAGGTGGACTCGCACCACTCGCAATCCTATTCTCATTACCATTTACAATTATCGGAGTAATATTAGGCCTGCTAGCTTTCAAAGAAACATTATCAGTACCATCTATGATCGGTATGTTAATGTTAATTGGTATCGTTGTAACAAATGCGATTGTATTAATTGACCGCGTCATTAACAAAGAAGCAGAAGGATTACCGACACGTGAAGCGATTTTAGAAGCTGCAACGACACGTGTACGTCCAATACTTATGACAGCACTTGCTACAGTTGGCGCATTAATGCCGTTATTATTTGGTGGAGACGGCTCAGTATTGATTTCTAAAGCACTTGCTGTAACGGTAATCGGTGGTTTAGTATCCTCTACGTTATTAACATTGATCGTCGTGCCGATTGTGTATGAATTATTGATGAAAATGCGTAATAAATTTACGAAAAGCAATGCAACAACAGAGCGAGTAACCGTTGTAAATAAATAAAAACTAAATAATTCATTGACAATTCAAAATTTGAGTACTAATATAAATACCATATTAAAAATTAAATATCTTATCCAGAGAGACTGAGGGAATTGGCCCTATGATGTCTCAGCAGCGGGCTCTTACGAGTACTGTGCTAAATCCAACAAGCTATTATGCTTGATAGATAAGTGACTCATATAATACGTCATTGCTATTAAGCAATGACGTTTTTTTCTTTGGATAAGTAAGTGGAGGGAATAGATTGGCGATACAGTTTATTGATGTCAATAAGACATACAGAAGGAACGGTAAGACAACACAAGCGTTGAAAGATATTTACTTAACAATACCAACCGGAAAAATATTTGGGCTTATTGGTTATAGCGGTGCTGGTAAAAGTACGTTACTCAGAACAATTAATTTACTTGAGAAGCCTACGAGTGGTCAAGTGCTTGTGAATGATGTAGATATTACAAAATTAAACAAGCAGAAACTACAAAAAGAACGATTAAACATAGGGATGATTTTCCAGCAGTTTAATTTAATCCAATCTAAGACAGTGGCGGAAAACATCGCATTCAGTTTAAAAGCAGCACATTTCCCTAAGAAACAGTATGATGATCGCATTACCGAATTACTTGATCTTGTAGGACTAACACATCGCCGTGACAGTTATCCAAGAGAGTTATCAGGAGGACAAAAGCAACGCGTTGGAATTGCGCGTGCGCTTGCTAATAATCCTGAAATATTGTTGTGTGATGAAGCGACGAGTGCGCTAGATCCAGAGACAACAAAAAGTATATTAAACTTGATTCGCGATATTAATCAGAAATTAGGGATTACAGTCGTTGTAATTACGCATGAGATGGATGTCATAAAAGAAATTTGTGATGAAGTAGCCGTAATGGATAATGGAGAAATCGTAGAACATGCAGATGTATTTACTGTGTTTTCTAATCCCCAAAGTGATTTAACAAGACATTTTGTAAATGATATCTATCATCTGGAATTACCAGAGCAATATATGAAATTAAATAATGAAGACAAAGAAATTATTACGGTTAAGTTTATTGGAGATAGTGCAGAAAGTGCGTTTATCAATAATTTATATAAGAAATTTAACTGCGATATCTCGATTATTCAAGGCAGGATTGAATACATACAAAATCAACCGATAGGTATATTAACTTTCGAAGTTACAGGTGATATTCAAGAAAGAATCGCTATAAATGAATACATAAAGAAATCAAATGGAATCGAGAGGGTGGCATAAATGAGCGATAAATTTCAAACACTTCTACCAGAATTATATAAAGCATTTTTAGAAACGATTTTAATGTCTAGTATCGCAATTACACTCTCTGTTCTTATTGGATTGCCACTTGGTATCCTTCTTTATTTAACACGCAATCAATTGCTATTACCGAATGGACCACTTAACTCGATATTAGGATTTATCGTCAATATCATTCGTTCGTTTCCGTTTATCATTTTGATGGTAGCGATACTGCCATTTGCTACGAAGATTGTTGGGCAGTCCCATGGTCCTTATGTTGCAAGTGTCGCTTTAACGCTTGCCGCTGTACCTTTATTTGCTAGACTTATTGAAACATCTTTAAAGGAAGTCGATAAAGGTGTCATTGAAGCATGTGTAGCTACTGGTGCATCTCTTAAACAAATTATTATGGATGTGTTAATTCCAGAAAGTATGTCAGGGATTTTTCAGGCAATTACTTTAGCGATTATTAGCATACTAGCTTATAGCGCAACAGCCGGTGTTATCGGTGGAGGAGGTATTGGTGACCTTGCCATTCGATATGGATACTATCGTTATGACAACGTTACGATGATAGTAACAGTCATTATACTCATCATCCTTGTACAACTGATTCAAATTACTGGTGACTTTATCAGTAAACGTGTAGATAAAAGATAATAGGTAAAACGAAAGAGTAAAATATAATTGAAAAATAATAAAAAGCGAAAAAATAAAAGAAACGAAAGAAGGAAAAATATGAAGAATATAGTTATTTTTATATTGTCTGGCATCATTGTTATATTGTTATCTGGGATATTATTAGATAAAGGTAATCCATTTGAACTTCAAAATGCGGATGTAAAAAGTACGCAAAGCAAAGATAAAGGTAAAGTTAGTATTGGTGCAACGAGTGGGCCTTATGCTGATATGGTAAAGAAAGCAATTCAGCCTGGTCTTGAAAAATTAGGCTATACAGTAGAGCGCGTTGAATACTCTGATTACATTCAGCCGAATAAATCATTAGCAAAAGGTGATTTAGATGCGAATTTATACCAGCATATTGAATTTATGAAACAGTTTAATGCTCAAAATAAGACCAATCTTGTTGCAACAGGACAAGTTCCAACTGCACCGATGGGTATTTATTCTGGTAAATATAAATCATTTGAAGAAGTACCTAATGGTGCTGAGATTGCAATTCCAAACGATCCGGTTAATGCAGCGCGTGCTTTTAAAACCTTAAAATTAGCACACCTTATTGATATTAAACCAGGGACAAATGAACTTACAATTTCAGAACGTGATGTTATTAATAATAAGAAAAATTTAAAGTTTGTAGCAGTAGAAGCAGCACAATTACCACGTAGCAAAGATAGTATAGGATTATCAGCTATTCCTGGTAACTTTGCATTAGCTTCTAAAATTGATTTGAAATCAGCATTACAGTTAGAGCAGATGGATGAACATTATCGAAATCGTATCGTTGTTAACAAGAAGAATGAAAATAGTCAATTAACAAAAGATATAAATAAAGTAATAACATCTAAAGCCTTTGATAAAGTAATAGATGAATCATTCGTTGGATTTGATAAACCATAGGAGGCAGTGTAATGGCATACACAAAAATATTAGAAACAATTCCGGAAAGTTATTTTGGCAAGACGATGGGACGAAAGCTTGAAGTAGGGAGTAAGCCGCTCATAAATATGGCGGTAGGGATACCTGATAAACCAGTACCTGATAGCGTAATTCAAGCACTGACTGAAAGTATTCAAAATCCACAAAATAATAAATACGGTGTATTTAGAGGGAAAGAAACATTTAAAGCTGCAATTAAAAAGTTCTATAAAGACGTATATGATGTCGAATTAGACCAGGACAAAGAAATTTGTATTTTATATGGTACGAAAAGTGGGTTAGTGCACCTACCGACATGTGTGATTGAGCCAGGAGATGGTGTATTGTTACCAAATCCGGGATACACAGATTATTTAGCGGGTGTGAAACTTGCTAGAGGAGAACATTATGAACTGAAACTGTATCCGGAAGATCATTATTTACCTGATTTCGATAAAATTGATGAAGCAGAACTTAACAATACAAAACTAATCTATTTAAATTATCCAAGTAACCCTACTGGTGCAGTTGCAACAAAAGAATTCTTTGATGCAACAATCAATCGTTTTAAAGACACAGATACAAAAATTGTGCATGACTTTGCCTATGCTGCATTTGGATTTGATGCAAAGAATCCTAGCATCTTGCAATCACCTGGCGCTAAAGATGTTGCGATAGAAATCTATTCATTATCTAAAGCGTTTAATATGTCAGGTGTACGCGTAGGCTTTGCTGTAGGTAATGCTGAAATTATCGAGAACTTAAACTATTTCCAGGATCACACGCAAGTGGGTATGTGGGGTGCTATTCAAGATGGTGCTGTAGCGGCATTAGAGCTTGGTGAACCGTTTTTAAATGAACAGAATGAATTATTTAAAAGACGTCGTGATAAAGTGACTAAAGCCTTAACTGAAGCAGATATTCCGTTTGAGCCGATGCAGGGTAGCATATTTATCTGGATAAAAGTACCGGATGAGTTTAACAGTGAAGAATATGTCGATTTCTTACTGAAGTCACAAAGCATGCTCACAACACCGGGACTGCCGTTTGGAAGTTTAGGTGATCGATACATTCGTGTTTCTCTTGCAGTAGATGATGCTCAAGTAGATGAATTTATTGAACGCATTAAAGAAACGAATGTTCTTTATGAATGATAAAAAAACAGGATGCTATTTTGGCATCCTGTTTAAATATATATCGCTGTAATTACAATAACCATTAAAGCGATAACAAGGGAAAAGATATCTAGAATTCTTTTTGCTTTTGAATCATTAAATTTATATTTATAAGCCGCAATTTCAATATTCATCAATAAACATATCGCAAGTAAAGTAATCCAGTACTTCATATTTTCCGGGATATGCATCACAGATGTATAGATAAAGAAGCAATACCCTAGTCCTAATATAATACGTAATATATTTAAAATATTCATTTTAAAGTGATAAATACTCGTGTAACTCACAATAAGATACATTATTGTGAACAATGCAATTAAAAAAATCATACTGTACGTCCTTTCTTAAAGTACATCATTAAGACGATTGTACCTATAACTGTCATTATTGCACCGAAATAAAACGGTGCATCAATTTGATTTGATAAAATTCCGGTAAAAGCAAGTGGACCAAGAATACGTCCTAAGCTATCCATACTATAACTGATTGAAGTGAGTTTACCCATATTATTACGATTTCCTTCTTTTGTGAGCTGGCTTGTAAGCAACGTTCTAACTAGTGCGTTACCAGCCATTAGAAGTACTAAACATAGCCCGGCATACCATAAATTCATAGAGAATGGTAATAGGATAAATGCGATAACTGTTAATATCTGACCTGTAATAATAACGGGTTTTTCTTTCCCATCTTTTACTTTACGTAAATAACCACCTTGAAGACCGGCATTAATCAATCCACCGATCATAAAAAGAAGACCCATTTGAGTAGTAGTGATATTTATTTTCTCAATTTCAAAGAGCTGGAATGTACTTTCCATACCACTCATCGTAAACATCACGATAAATGTTGAAATTAAGATAAGTATAATTTGTGGTGTCATCATTTTTGAAGTACCTAGATCAGTTTCTTTCGCACTGTTTCTGTGATAAGTTTCTTGTAAAGTTAGCATGGATAATACTGCAATAAGTACGAGGATGCCACTTGTGACAAAGTATGGTACTTGATAGCTGATACCTGATAATAAGCCGCCTACTGCAGGACCGAAGATGAAACCAAGTCCAATCATCATTCCCATGAGGCCCATATATTTATTACGTTCTTCTTCACTTGTCATATCACTCACCATGCTTGTTGTCGTTGAGAAGCAAGCACCGGAGAAGATACCGCCTACAATACGTGCAGTATAGAGCATTGCTAAGTTATCGATAAAAAGACCGAATAAAAAGAAGCTTAATGTAAAACCGATGAGTCCGATGAACAATATTTTTTTACGGCCAATTTTATCTGATAGATGTCCCCAGAATGGCGCTGCTAAAAACGAAAATATTGAATAACTGGCAAGTAATAATCCCATATGAAATGCATTTAAGTTCATACTATGCACAAGTGCCGGGATTACAGGAATAACGATACTGAAGCCAAAATATATAAAAAACTGAACTGCCATAAGTAATTTGATTTGTTTGTCCATAAAGTCACTCCAAAAAATTTAATACATATATTGTAACGAATAATAGTGGAAAAGAGTATAAAAAGTCACGGTTTTTTACCGTGACAGATAAAATTACATTTTATTGCGTGTTTCCTGTATGGCTTTTTCGATTTCAATAAGCTTTTGTTCTAACCTTGGTGAAGATTGACCGGTTGATTCAACTTTCTCTAAATCATTTTGTATTCTCATATATTCTTCTTTAAGTTCTAATAATTGTTGTTCTAAATTCATTATTTACTTCCTTTCTACAGGTATCCAGATTTCTACTTTTGGGTTTTCGGTTTCAAAATACATATCTAGCGGGTAGAACTCTAAATCAGTGGTTTGCAAAGGTCTGAATGGTGCATCTTTAAACCACGTACCGTAAATATATTCAAATGTTTCCTGAATGGCAGTTGGTATAGGACCAATGGCATCAAATACAACCCATTCAGATGCTGGGATATAAGCTGTTTCATATTTTTCATGCGGTTCTATAGTAGCAACTGAAATTAAGTAACTTAAATGTTCAGATGGTTCTGTTTTAATGCATGCCCCGATGTGACCTTTTAAAGTATCTACATCATTTAACGTTTGTAAGTCAGCAAGTGTGCCGTTCTGTTCAAGATCATCCCAAAGTGGTTTGATTTCTCCCATTGTTTCGGTAGTGAATTCTCTTTTTAAACCACTAAGATAAAATGCGCCGAGCGATACTACTTTATATGTCATTTAAAAACCCCCTTCTAAAAGAAATATACATGAAAAGTGGTATATTATAAAGTGACAAGAATATTGGAGGCATTTATATGAGTAAAAAAGTAAAAACAAACGCATTAAGAAAACTCGATCAAAAGAAAATCTCTTATGAAACGTTTACATATTCGATAGAAGATGATCATGTTGATGGGATTACCGTAGCGAATAAAATTGGTCAACCGGTTGAAGAAGTATATAAAACATTAGTACTACAAGGTAAAAATAATTATTATGTTGCTGTTATTCCAGTAGAAGCAACACTTAATATTAAAGCCATCAGTAAAGTAGTTGGTGAGAAGAAGTTAGAAATGCTTGCAGTAAAAGATTTGGAAAAGACTACAGGTTATATTCGAGGAGGATGTTCACCAGTAGGTATGAAAAAGCAATTTCCGACTGTGATTGATGCATCTGCTCAATCGCTTGAAACGATTATCATAAGTGCGGGACAAATAGGTATTCAGATGAAAGTTAATGTTGATGAACTCGTGCAATTAATCAATGCGAAAGTGAGTCCGATTACCGATGAAGATTAAAGATAACTACATGACAATGTCAATTACAGATAGACGTACAATCGTTGTCTCAGATGTTCATGGCAATATTAATTTATTTAAAGATCTGCTATTAAGCGTAGGATATACAGAAGATGATCGACTCATTATTTTAGGAGATATTATCGATAAAGGTCCTAATAGTATAGAACTCGTTGAATTCGTAGGAGAATTATTGGAAAATGAACATGTTCATATGCTTCTCGGGAATTGTGACTGTATCTTCGATGAATTGGAAGAAGATTATTTATACAATTATATGCAACGCCGCCACACACTTGTACATGAAGCGCTGGATAAACTCGGTAAGACATTGGATGATTATGAATCACAAAGTGATATGGCTAAAGACGTGTGTAAGCATTTTAGTCACATTCATGATATCGTTCGTGATTTACCTTTGATGATTGAAACAGAAGATTTCATATTTGTACATGCAGGGCTTGATCAACATGATTATATGAATACATCACGTTATAACGCACTGAACATGCCATACTTTTATAATGCAACGCATGATGCTGAAAAAATGGTTGTGGTCGGTCATTTTCCGACATGTAACTATGTTGAAGATGGACTCATGAATAACAACATTAAGATAAATGAAGCGTCATGTATCATTGATATCGATGGTGGCAATCAAGTGAAATATAGTGGCCAACTTAACGCGTTGATCATTGAATATACAGATGATGAATACACATTAAAAACTTTGGCAGCAGATGATTATAAGAGACAAGTGGTGATTCAGGATTTTGAAGTGTCATATCAGGAGCCGCATACGTTTACTTATCCGCATTTTGAAATAGAAGTATTCGATGGTGATGAATATTTCACTCGGGCAAAACACATACATACAGGAATAGACTTTATGGTAAAGACAGAATTTATTAAAGAAATTGAAGATGGCTACCGTCTAAAAGATGATTATACTGACTATTTCATGGATGTATCAATTGGAGAAGAAGTGGCTATCATTGATGATTCATACTTAGGCTATACACTTATTATGAAAGATGGTATTACTGGTTGGGTACCTGAAGAAGTATTGTAAAAAGCTATTAAGAGAGAAGGTTTAACATGACACAAAGCTTTATTATGATTATCGCTTTGATTATGCTTGGATATATTTTGAAAAAGCTAAAATATTTAAAAGAAGAAGATGGTAGAGTACTCGCTGTCTTAGTGATGAATGTAACATTACCTTCCCTTGTAATTGTAACTTTAAGCGGGGTAGAAATTGATGCATCATTGATTATGCTTCCTGTCATCATGATTATATATGCAGTCATTGCGAAATTTTTAGCAATACTTTTGTTTCTGAAATATAATAATCAAATTCGTGGCTCAGTTGGTATGATGGCTTCAGCTTTTAATATTGGATTATTTGCTTATCCACTTGTGGAGCAGATGTTTGGTGCTAAAGGATTACTGTACTTTGGAATGTTTGATATCGGTGGATCTATTATGATGTTTGGTGTAACTTACTTTGTCGGTAGTTACTTTAGTGAAGGTGGCGATACGTTTGATATTAGATATTTATTGATGAGTATGTTAAAGACCGTACCGTTAATGACTTATGTCATTATGCTGATATTTAATGTGATTCACTTTAAATTACCATCTCAAGTGCTGGATTTCTTTGAAATCATATCAAAAGCTAATTTACCGTTATCCATGATATTATTAGGTGTCTTTTTAAACTTTAAAATCGATAAGTATTACTTACCGATTGCAATGAAATACTTGGCGTTCCATTATGGATTAGGAGCGTTTGTCGGCGGGATTTGTTACTTCTTATTACCATTTAATGAGATGTTTAGAACGACTCTACTTATCGGTTGGCTATTACCGATAGGTGTAGCGATTATTCCGTACGCAATTGAGTTTAAATATAAAACTATTCCACTGATTAGTATGGTAACGAATATTACGATCGTAATATCGATCATAATATTGTATATATTTCAGCTGGTAATGTTATAAAAAAGCGTAGGACAAATTATTTTGTCTTACGCTCTTAATTTTCTAACCTTTACCACCCATGAATGATGGATATTTTGTCATACCACCATCCACATAGATTGTTTCACCTGTAATATAACTTGCATTTTCACTTGCTAAGAATGTTGCCACATTTGCAACCTGATGAGGTTCACCGATAATTCCCATAGGAATCATTCGTTCTGTTTCTTCTCGTGTTTTATCATCGCTAAACTTTTCTTTTGTGTGCTCAGTTACAATGGCCCCTGGAGAAATATTATTGATGCGAATGCCTTTAGGTGCAAATTCCATACTCATCGTTTCCATCATTAATTTCATGCCACCTTTACTTGATGCATAATTCACGTAGTTTGGCCAAGGAATGACATCATGTACACTAGAAATATTAATGATATTGCCTTTTTTACCGGTTTCGATAAAATGTTTACATGCTTCTCTACTACCGACAAATGCACCGGTTAAGTTAATGTGCATGACATTATTGAATGCTTCGGCTGACATTTCAACTGATGGTGTTGCTTTTTCGTATCCGGCATTATTAATCATGATATCTAAACCACCAAAGGTATCGATTGCGGTTTGTATAATGTTAACAACGTCTTCTTCTACGGAAACATCGCCTTGCACAGTAATTGCTTCTCCTCCATTCTTCTTAACGATTTCAGCAACGTCCTCTGCTTTATCTTTACTTGAGTTATAATTGATGACTACTTTACACTCTTCTGTACCAAATGCTTCAGCCATAGCTTTACCGATACCACTAGAGGCACCAGTAATAACGACAACCTTATCTTTTAAATCTTTATACATCATAAAACCTCCAGTATTTATTTTTTAGCTAGTCCTAATAAAAATGCTGCTACAATAATAAGAATAATACCGATTGCAATACCGATATACTGTTTCTTTGTCTTCTTTTCTTTTAAAATAAAAATACCGCCCAATGTTGAAACTACAACTAGCATTTGTGAGAATGAGAAGCTAGTAGCAACACCAACTTTCGGTTGCGAATAGAATAAAGCCATATTACCAAGTGCCCATACAACACCAGGGATAATATTTTTTAAAACATTTTTCTTTTTAGGCTGGTGTTTGAAACTTAATAAAATACCACCAATCACCATACCGATAGCCTGTGGAAATAGAGCATCCCATCCTTCAACTTCGAAGAATTGTCCGATGACAACGTATGTAACATAACCGATTGTAGAAATTATAAGTATGGGCAAAGCTTTCTTATAGTTATTATTACCACCATCTTCATTGTCACCTTTTAATGAAGTTAAAATGACTCCGATAACAAGAAATAATAATGCGGCTATGCCTAGTACTACTGCTTTTGTAGTTGTCCATTCGTTAAAGAAAAGTACAGAAATTAACGTAGTACTCACAAGTTGTAAACCAGTTGAAATAGGCATTGTTTTGGAAACGCCTATCAGTTCAACACTTTTAAGCTGATTACCTTGACCAAGTGCCCAAAAAGCACCAGAAATAATACCTACTGCTAGTATTTTCAAATTTAATTCAGGTTGTACAATAAAGTATGTAATTGTACCGATAATGAATGCACCTAATACTGTACCCATAATTTGTTCATACGGAGAACCACCCACTTTAACGTTTATGAGTACAACACTTCCCCATAGTAATGCAGGGAGTAATGCAATTAATAAATCCATATATTCACTCCTTCTCTCTATATCGATAACTATCTTTTACCCTTAATTATTTTTACTAAAACAACAGCCTGTAATCGAAAAAATCGAGGTAACTTTATTAACTAAAAAATAGTTTATAAAATCTACCCCGATTTCAATATATTCATTTTAATGATTTGTTCTAATCCAGTGTATATTTAAAATGATTCATTTCATTGATTTTCTTAAATCCAATCGCTTCATAGAAAGCGATATTCTTTTCACGTTTGCTTTTCACGGAAATCTGGACGCGCTTTGCGTGATGTTTATTGAAGGCATGATCTACGGCAAAAGACACAAGCTCATGACCGATACCCTTATTTCGATACTGTGGATGTGTCGCTAAATATTCGATATTACAAACATCATCGTCGTTGATTTGAATCCATATACAAGCTTTAACAAGTCCTTCATTTAAATAAAGGTAAAGTTCATGTGATTGTCCAACTGTAGATAATATCTTCTCGCATTTAGCTTTATAGTCTACCCGTAAATCTTTCATAAGACGAGTAAAACTTTTTTTATAAATAGGTTTATACTTGATGATTTGTGGTGCGATAGCTGTCGTTTTATTTTCTTCAGCTTCCATCGTATATGTTGTACCTAAATATTGAGTGCGGAGATGTTTCATCACAGCCTGACCAAATCGATGTTCTTCATGGAAACTGAAATAATACGTTGTTGTACTTGGATGATTGCGTAAGAAATCCTGCCACATGACATCTATCATATTAAGGGTTTCTTTATCTGTTTTTGTAGTAATTGGACCAAGAATATTTGCTTCAGTTTCATTAATATGTTCCATACCAAATGCGGCGATGATTTCATAACCTTCAGTAATTAGCAACATATCTTCCGGATCAATATTATTAAGTTGATCGATAATACTTTGTTTTGTGACACGTATGTTTCCTACGTGGTGTTTACTATCCTGGTTTAATTGGAACAAGAAATCAGCTAATAATTGTATATCTTTCATTTGAGAAATGTACAAGTCTTTCACTCCTTGAAATAATGCTGTAGTCCTTCTAGTATGCCTCTATTATATGGTGAATTGGTATGGTGTTTATATTTAGATTTTGCTTCTTCAGTTGCGTTACTTACTAAATACCCATGTTTGACACTGTTTAGCATTAATAAGTCGTTCCCGCTATCGCCAAAAGCAAAGGTATGGTCTCTATCAATATTGAACTTATCCATTAAATATTGTACGACTGCATGTTTACCGGCAATTGATGGATAGAAATCCACATCATAATGATTTTCCGGATCACCAATTTTAGGATTACACTTACTAACGTTCACGATAAAATTATGTTTTTTACCAGTTGTCTTAATTATATCAATATTTTCTGCATCCAGTTCTCCTAATGAGCGGTAATAATAGTTACGAGAAAATGGTGCATTTTCAAAAGGGGTTTGTGTGATTAAGTCAATATTTTGTTGCTTAAGTTGTTCTTCTATATTGAGAATGACACTTTTATCAAAATTTAATTGCTGAAATTTGTTATGATAAGTTTCATCTCTAATCAGTTTATTATTATTTACATAATATATCTCAGTGCCTGAATTAGTTGAAATAAAATGTGGATAGTGTCTGTAATTTCCTTTTTCAAAACAAGCTTCTATCATTTCTTTAGTGCTGGCAGAAATAATGCCGAAAAGAATACCTTTAGCTACAACATTTTGTTCTAAAAATGCGTCTAGTGCGAGTACATCTTCAGGATTACTTAAATCATGCGCGAAGAACGTTTCGTCAAAATCCGAACAGATTAAGTATTCAACATTTTCCGGGAAATGAAGTGACTTCAATACATCCCCTCCTTATTTTATTTAAGCATAACGGAGTCATTATTAAATAACAATTGTAAATATCAAAAAAAACAGGTGTTTCATAAAATCTGTTATAATTTAAGAAATCAATAGAGAATAGGACGGATAATATGAAATCAGTAGTACTTGCTGAAAAGCCATCAGTGGCACGTGATATTGCACGTGTATTGAATTGTAATCAAAAGAAAAATGGATATATGGAGAACAATCAGTATATCGTAACATGGGCATTGGGTCACTTAGTGACGAATGCAGATCCTGAACAATATGATAGTAAATATAAGACTTGGGATATGAAAGATCTTCCGATATTACCTGAACGTATGAAATCAGTAGTAATCGGTAAGACGCGTAAGCAGTTTAACATCGTGAAAAGTCAAATCGAACGTCAAGATGTGAACGAAGTGATTATCGCAACAGATGCTGGTCGTGAAGGAGAACTCGTAGCGCGTTTAATATTAGAGAAATGTAAAGGGAATAAACCCGTAAAACGTTTGTGGATTTCATCAGTGACCGATGGAGCAATCCGAGAAGGATTTAAAAAGTTAAAACCGGGGAGTGCCTATCATGGTTTATATCAGGCGGCACTCGCGCGTAGTGAAGCGGACTGGATTGTTGGGATTAATGCAACACGTGCTTTGACGACGAAATATGATGCGCAACTTTCAACTGGACGTGTACAAACACCTACATTGCAAATGGTGAAAATCAGACAAGATGCCATCAATCAGTTTCAACCAAGAAAATATTATGGTTTAAATATTGTTGTTGATGGGGTGACTTTTAACTGGCAGTCACCAAACCGTATCTTTGATGAATCTATTGTAGATAAGCTTATTAAAGATTTACAAACAGAGAAAGCGATAATAAACGAGGTTGTTACTAACGAGAAGAAACGATATCCAGGTAAGCTATATGATTTAACTTCTTTGCAGCAAGACGCATATCGCAGATTCAAATATTCTGCTAAAGAAACGTTAAGCACAATGCAAAATTTATATGAATCTCATAAACTAGTAACTTATCCACGTACTGATTCGAACTATTTAACGACTGATATAATAAGCACGTTAAAAGATCGTGTAGCTTCACTATCAACAACTGAATATCGTACACAAGTTGTTGAATTGTTAAAGTCACCAATCAAAGGTGGTAGTCATTTTGTTAATAACGCTAAAGTGAGTGATCATCATGCGATTGTACCGACTGAAGTGCGTGTAAATCTTGATAGCTTAAGTGGACGAGAGCAAAATATCTATATGTTAATAGCGGAACGTTTTTTAAGCAATTTATTACCACCGAATGT
>CAACWL010000512.1_pt1 | contig 18827 bp, 15 predicted proteins | sample 2275641 | NCBI WGS metagenome assembly CAACWL01 (sample SAMEA5312462, study PRJEB27640) | indoor metagenome | biome: indoor environment; feature: uncontrolled; material: polymer tiles stone | place: Germany | collected 2014-07-07 | reverse complement strand
TTATGATAACTTTCCCCTCTAATAATCCTAAACCCTCGATACACTTGCTCAAGCAGTATCACCTTCATCATCTGATGCGGGAAGGTCATCTTGCTAAATGATAGGGCGTAGTTTGAGCGGTCCATAACGGATTGGTGCAGGCCATTCGATCCGCCGATGATAAAGGTCAGATGGCTTTTACCGGTATTCATCTTTTGTTCTATATCTTTTGATAATTGAACAGAATCTAGTTGTTTACCTAATATCTCAAGCGTATACACAAAGCTGTCATCTTTCACTTTAGATAGTATTCTATCCGCTTCTTTCTTTTTCGCAATTTCAATATCTTTCTCACTCATATTATCCGAATCTTTCTCATCCGCCACTTCAATCAATTCCATTTTTGCATACGCACCAAGTCGCTTCACATATTCATCCACGGCCATCTTCCAGTACTTTTCTTTCAATTTACCCACAGTTATTATCGTTATTTTCATTTTTATTCATTTCCTTTACAAAGTTATCCTACTTATCCACAGGTTACTCACATATACACATTTCACAATCCTATTATAATCATATTCTCATCATTAATAATAGTAAATGTAACATTTTACTCTGCATAAAAATAAAAAAAGATGCCCATTTTACTGGACATCTTTATACATTGTGTATAAATCGGTACTTATCCACAAAGTTATCCCTAGTTATACACATTTTTTCGTGAATAACATGACTTATCCACTTGTTAATAATTTATTTACTCGATATTTTTATTTATTTTGATATGTTACCACTAAATTTCATAAATTTTCGTCGGTACTGCTTTATCTGTATCATGTATCAGCACTTCATTCACTGTATCAATATCATGTTTGTTCAGCACCTGCTCAACACTCATACGCGCTAAGTCCTTCATATTGTTATCTTGTGATAAATGCGATAGATAGATGCGTTTGGTACTTCCTGTAATCACATCTCTCATCGCATACGCTGCATCTTCATTAGATACGTGCCCCATATCGCTTAATATACGTTGTTTCGTACTCCATGGATAGCGTCCCATGCGTAGCATATCTACGTCATGATTACTTTCAAATACGAAACAGTCTGATCCATGTATCATACCTTTCATACGGTCTGATACGTACCCTGTGTCTGTAATCACCGTTAACTTTTTATAGTTATTATTGAAGATATAGAACTGTGGATCTACCGCATCATGCGAAACATTAAATGATTCAATATCCATTCCTGCTAATGTCTTAATTTCATATGGATTAAAAATGAATTTCTGTTCATCTGGTATTTTTCCATCAGCACGATTAATGCGTTCCCACGTCTTTTCATTCGCATATATCGGTAACTTATATTTTCTTGCAAGCACACCTAATCCTTTAATATGATCGATATGTTCATGCGTCACAAGTATCCCATTTAAATCTTCTATTTTACGGTCGATTTGTTCAAACAAACCTTCCATCTTCTTGCCTGTTAGTCCTGCATCGACGAGTAGCGATCCTTTCTCACTTTCAACGTACACTGCATTCCCCGTACTACCACTTGCTAGTACTGACATATTAATCATCAAATCACTCACTTAATTTACAATATTGGTTGCTCTGGATTCACAGCATCTACATAATAAGTAGTCGACGTACCATTTGCTTTTCGTACAGCGATTTGCCATGTTGGCTTCAGTACTTGTCCACGTACTTCTCGTACGATTGAATAGTATCCAAGCCTCACTGATGTCACTGTATCGCCACGTTCTAAAGCTGTTTTATAGTACAATACTTCAATCGCTTCTTTCGCTGGAATCACTTTTTTCTTTTCGTTATTCTTTCCTAATCCTTCTTGTATATCTTTAAGATAGGTTTGTTTATAAGTTGTCACTTCATTATTATCATTATATCGAAATGCGAGCTGTGCTTTATCATTATTTAGAATCGGGTACTTGCCATATACTTGATCAAAGTAAAGAGTATGTTTTTTTCTATCTATTCCACTAAGTGTATATTCTTTTCCTTTATCTATTTCAGTAATGATATACTCTTTTAATCCACTAATTATCGCATTTTCTTCGATTTTAGATAATTTTATTTTTGGTTTTACTTCGCTTGTTACGACTGTTTTTAATTCGCCGCTTTTCTTGTCAAAGTCAGCTGAGTTTTCTGTAAATCCAGCACTCTTTGCAGACATAATATTCATCATCACATGCTTAGCAGAAGGTAGTTCCGGCAACTTTATACCTTCTTCATCAAAATCAATACGCTCGTGTTTAGCATCTTCAACAATATTTGCACGTTGAACTTTCTCATGATAGATAAAGCCGAGCGCAATATTGATAATCAGGAATACAAAGATAAATAACGATGTGGCATGTTTCCAATCCATTATTTCAGCCTCCCATTATCATACTCTTTCCATTCATCATTATATTTAATAAACCATGCAGGTTTAAATGACAATGTTGACTGGATGGTTTCTTCATCTGAGCGTTCCATTTTGTAACCAATCATCATGTTCGATACACGTTCAAAATGATAATGTTTATTTGATGCTAATGAAAAACGTACTTCTTCAGCTGTCGGAAGTTGTTTGACTTTTTCTTTAGCCGGCACTGCAACACTTGTAGTATACAGTCCTCGTTTATATTCATATACGTTATCGTCTCCCCAAATAATATCTATCTCAGATAAGTTACGACGATTGAATACCGGGTATCCTTTGAAGAACATTTGATACTTAATTGCACTATCCGCATCTCTTACTCCAAAATAACGATAATCATCCGTAAATCCGCGATGTTCACTAATAAAATTAAATGAATTAATTAAGTTATTCATCGGATTTGGTTTACCATGATCGACTTCTGATAAATTATTAAATTTATAGTTTTCATTATTCGTCATCTTTACAATACCTGTGTTTGAATTGTAAGTTTTAGAACGATTATTGTCAGAACGTTCAATGATACTATTTTTATCACCGAGTACCGCTTTATTAATGTCATCAACATTAATGTTATCCGCCAGATAGCTATATGCTTGCGTTTGTTTCGGTTTCTCCGGTACATACAAACTTGTCAATTCATCAGTCGTTCTTTCATTAGTAATAACGCCTATATAACTCTCCATCGATTTACGAGACGATCTTACCAATGTATTAAACGCCTTACTAGAACCATTTGTTTCAATCTCTAACATACGATTATCATTCGTCATCATATAAAGAATAAGATTTTGTTTTTTATGGCTATCAATAATGACGCGTTTAAATTGAGCATTACTATCCCCTTTTACAGTATCCTCTAAAATATCAGTCAAATATATAGCAACTGGTAAATTGCCGGCATAGTCTAACATAACAAATTTATCTTTTAATGATTTCGACATATATGAGATATCTTGATTTTTATCGCTAATGTCAGAAACTTTTAAACTTGAAATACGTTTAACAAATTTAATTAACATATCCTTATCTGTTGTACCAAGTACATTATTATCTGAATATACAACGACTTGATAGGGCAGAAAAATACTGTTGATATCATCTACATTTTTTGGACTAAGTGCTGTATTTGTTTTAGTAATAGACGTTTCGATATTGGCAAGGTTCGGTCTAAAGTTCCAGATTTTATATGTTAGTACGATACTTGATATGACAAGCGTTAACAAAATAATCCCTTTTAAGATACTTTTAAACATCCCAATCACCATCATCTAATACTTCACATGGAAGTGTAATATATACTGATGTCCCGAAACCTTCCTTACTATTTGCCCAAATACGTCCATTATGCGCCTCAACAATCTCTTTACTAATGGCAAGTCCTAATCCTGTTCCACCCATCTTTCGTGTTCGTGCTTTATCTACTCGGAAGAAGCGGTCAAAGATTTTATCTACTTTATTTAATGGAATTCCAATACCATTATCTTTAATTTGAATGGTCATACGATTAAATAAAGTATTTTGTTTCACGTGGAATTCAACTTTTTTCTTACCTTTAGAGTATTTCAATGCATTGGTAATGACATTATCAAATACTTGTGTCATCTTATCAGGGTCAATCTCGACAAATATACCGTTTTTCGGTATATCACGGATAAACGTAGCATTTTTACCTTCTGACATTTCAAATCGATTGATAATTTTATGTATAAACATATTAAAATCAATCAGTTCTTTATTAAGATGATCATCTGTATTGTCCATCTTAGATAACTGCAGTAAATCATTTACAAGACGAATCATACGATCCGTCTCTTCACGTGTAACGCTTAAGAATTGCGGTGCTAAATCATCATCTTTCCATGCACCTTCTTCTAAAGCTTCAATATAACTACGCATCGATGTAAGCGGCGTACGTAATTCATGCGAAACGTTGGCTACGAATTCACGACGTTCATTCTCAACATGGTGTTGTTCAGTAACATCATGTAATACAGCAATGTAACCCGTAATAAATCCAGTATCCTGAATAATTGTAGAGAATGACGCACGTACTATTAACTGCTCTTTCTCATTAAGGTCAATAATGATACCACCAGCGATATCCTGTAATTCATCTAATGAATAATGCTCTTCGATATTTAATATATCTAATACGTGACGACCTTCTACTTCATCTTTATTCATATCGAGCATCTTTAATGCCATTTCATTTACAATACGTACACGTCCACGTCTATCCGTCGCAATAACACCATCAGACATATGTGTAATTACAGAATCAAGACGACGTTTCTCACTTTCGGTATTCGCCTGCGCTTCCTGTACTCGTTTTGATAAATTATTAAATGTTAGAGCTAGTTCACCGATTTCATCGTTTCCATAAACTTTAACACGATTTGTATAATTACCTTTTGACATCTCTAATGCCTGATTACGCATATCTGAGATGGGTTTAGTAATCGTTCGTGCAATAAAGAACCCTAATATAATAGTAATTAATAAAGATAATCCTGTACCGATGATAAAGATACTGTTAATCTTCATAAGTTGTGTGTAAACCGGCTCAATTGATTCCTCAACATGGATAACCCCTAAAATTTTATTATTATCTTTGATTGGAAAGTTTTTAATCCAGACACGCACTTTACCGCCAGGGTCATCACGCAGTTTTACGCGATCATTCGTTTTCCCTAAAGATAATGATGTTTTAATCTGACTATCATTAATCTTTTGATTAATACTCTCACGATTCGAATCGTTACTTGTCGCTAAAATAACTTCTGAATTATCAACATAGCGAATCGTATCGATTTCTGTACGCAATGCATATTCATCAACAGTCTTTTGAATCTCTCGTTGTATTCTATTCGGTGTTTTTTTATTTTCTTTATATATATTTCGTATATCATAGTTGATTGATTTTATTTGCTGGTTAATATTTGTTTCAAAATTCTTCGTTAACTCTTTTTCCAGGTTATTCGTAAAATACAAACCGATAATCTGCATACCGATGATAATAAGTAATACATAGATTACAACGAGCTTAATGTGTAAAGATTGAAGCTTCTTATATAACGTTTTCATTTTGCACTACTCCTGCGTTTGTAAAAAGTATCCTACACCACGACGTGTTACGATATATTCCGGATGGCTTGCATCATCTTCAATTTTTTCTCGTAATCGACGGATTGTAACGTCCACTGTACGTACATCTCCAAAATAATCATAACCCCATACTGTTTGCAGTAAGTGTTCGCGCGTCATCACCTGACCAATATGTTTCGCTAAGTAATGGAATAACTCGAACTCACGATGTGTAAGCTCGATATCTACGCCACGCTTTTTAATAGAGTAGGCTTCAGGATAAACGATAATATCTTTAATAACGATATCTGTTGACTCTTCTTTTTCTTCTGTTTGAGCTTGTGTATAATGACGACGCAAATTCGCTTTAACACGGGCAATTAACTCACGTGTTGAGAATGGCTTCGTTACATAATCGTCAGCACCTAACTCTAAACCTAATACTTTATCAATTTCAGAGTCTTTAGCTGTCAACATAATAATCGGCATATCATATTTCTTACGTACTTCACGACATACTTCCATACCATCACGACCAGGTAGCATGATATCTAACAATACGATATCTGGTTGCACATCATAGATAAGATCTACAGCATCATCACCGTCATAAGCAACATGTACTTCATATCCTTCTTTTTTCAAGTTAAATTCTAATATATCTGCAATCGGTTTTTCATCATCTACAACAACGATTTTTCTCGACATTGGCGTCCCTCTTCTCTGGTAAAATTCAATAATACCCTACTCTATAATTTACCACTGTTTTGTACTTTTTTCTATAAGGTCGCATTTTATACGACATCACAAAAAAAGAAGCTAGACAAAAGTCTAACTTCTAAATATGAATGAGTAAGGCAATTGCCTTACTAATTAGCGGTCCCGACGGGAATCGAACCCGCGATCTCCTGCGTGACAGGCAGGCATGTTAACCGCTACACCACGGGACCTTACGTATTAAAATAAATGGTGACCCCTACGGGATTCGAACCCGTGTTACCGCCGTGAAAGGGCGGTGTCTTAACCGCTTGACCAAGGGGCCATTAATTAATAGCACAAGATTGATTATAGCATGTTGAATTTACATTTATCAAGCATTATTTTTAAGAAATATTAAAAAATTTAGTATAATTGATATGTATACACTCTGTATTAATCAAGAAAGGAGCATGTTATGTCAATACCCTTGGAAAAAGTGGTAAAGCAACACAAAAAGCTGCCTTTAAAAGAAAAGATTAAGCGTTTTTCTTTCATCACTTTAGGTGCAATTCTCATGGCAGTGGCACTCGAACTCTTTTTAGTACCTAACAAATTACTCGATGGAGGTATTGTAGGTATTTCAATTATGGCTTCACATTTACTTAAAGTACCTCTTGGATTATTTATCTTTTTATTAAATATCCCATTCTTTTACCTAGGATATAAACAAATCGGTAAAACATTTGCATTATCCACTTTATATGCCATTACTATTTTATCAATTGGGACAGCCCTATTACATCCTGTTCCTCCTTTCGCAGATGAGAAATTTCTAGTCACTATCTTTGGTGGGGTGATTCTTGGCCTTGGTGTAGGACTCGTCATTCGTTATGGTGGTTCATTAGATGGGACTGAAATTCTTGCCATTCTTATTAGTAATAAATCTCCTTTTTCAGTTGGAGAAATCGTTATGGTTATTAATTTTTTCATCTATGTTGCTGCCGGATTCATCTTTACATGGGAATCAGCAATGTATTCAGTAATTGCCTATTTTATCGCTTTTAAAACAATTGATATCGTACAGCAAGGTTTAAATGAATCAAAATCAGTATGGATTATCAGTGATCAACACGAAGAAATTGGTGATGCTATTAATGACCGATTAGGACGTGGTGTTACATATTTATCTGGAGAAGGTGCTTATACCGGTGAAGATAAGAAAGTCATCTTCTGTGTCATTACACGTTTAGAAGAATTTAAATTAAAAGACATCGTTAATCATTATGATGAAAATGCATTTGTTGCAATCGGCAATGTATCAGAAGTTAAAGGTGGAAGATTTAAAAAGAGAGATATCCATTAAAACAATAAAAAATAGCAATAAAGTAGTCTATTTCAATAGATTCCTTTATTGCTATTTTTTATATTAATCATTTAATTAAAGCTTATTTATCTGTTTGCCATAAATCTTCAAGTAAGTTTGTTTGCGTTCTATCTGGTCCTACTGAGAAGATAGAAATCTTAACATTACATAATTCAGAAATGCGCTCTAAATAACGACGTGCATTATCCGGTAATTCTTCCATCGTCTTAACACCAGTAACATCTTCTGTCCATCCAGGTAACGTTTCAAATACTGGTTTACAACGATTTAATGCATTTAAGTTAGCAGGGTATTCAGTAATAATTTCACCATCTAATTCGTATGCTGTACAGATTTTAACAGTTTCTAAACCTGTTAATACATCAATAGAGTTAATTGATAAATCTGTAATACCACTCGCACGACGTGAATGACGTAATACAACTGAATCAAACCAACCTACACGGCGTGGACGTCCTGTTGTTGTACCGTATTCACGACCTACTTCACGGATATGGTGCCCATCTTCATCGAATAGTTCAGTTGGGAATGGCCCATCTCCTACACGTGATGTATAAGCTTTACATACGCCTACAACTTTATCAACAAAAGTCGGTCCTACACCTGTACCAACTGTTACGTTACCTGCAATCGGGTTACTTGATGTAACAAATGGATAAGTACCATGATCGATATCAAGCATCACACCTTGTGCACCTTCAAACAATACTTTTTCTTCTGCTTCGAAAGCGTCATCTAATACTTTTGCAGTGTCCACTGTATATTGTTTCAATCGTTGTCCTGCGGCAAAGTAAGGTTCAAAGATTTCTTCAAAAGTGAATCCTTCAGCATTGAACATTTTTTCGAATAGTTCATTTTTAGCATTTAAGTTTTCTTCTAACTTTGCTCTAAATGTTTCTTCGTCCAATAAATCAGCCATACGGATCCCGATACGTTGTACTTTATCAACATATGCCGGTCCAATACCTTTTTTCGTTGTACCGATTTTATTGTCGCCACGTTTTTCTTCTTCTAATTCATCTTGTTTTAAATGGTACGGTAAAATAACTTGGGCACGATTTGAGATACGTAAGTTATCTGTACTTATACCACGTTCATTTAATGCATCTAATTCCTTTAATAAAGCAACCGGATCTACAACAACGCCATTACCGATTACTGATAATTTATCTGAATAGAAAATTCCTGATGGTACTAAGTGTAATTTATACGTTTCTCCACCGAATTTAATAGTATGACCTGCATTATTACCACCTGAAAAACGAGCAATCACATTTGCCTGTTCAGCTAAAAAATCTGTGATTTTACCTTTACCTTCGTCTCCCCACTGCGTCCCAACAACTACGATTGATGACATGCGTGCACCTCCAAATTTTCTTGACTAACCTTAGCCATTCTATCAATATATAGATGAAAAATCAACCAAAAACCGAACATTAATAATTATACATAATTTTTCCTTATGAAATAAGGTTTTATGTATTTAGGAATGCATAAATGAATAATCTTCTTTATTTCATTTGATTTATACTGTTTTTTCGTTTTGAAATTTAATATTTTTATTGAAAAATCAATATAATAAGTACAAACATTCCTGAAAGTTATTTGTAAATTATAAACAAAAACACGTACTTTAAATATATTTATCGATTTAAAGTACGTGTTTTATAGTTTTTTTACATCATATCTGCATGTGCGTAATCGATATCAGTAAACTTGTTATATTGCTTTAAGAAGTGCAATTTAACAGTCCCTGTAGGACCATTACGCTGCTTAGCAATAATAATTTCTATCTCACCATTCTCATCTTGCGCACCTGCATCAACTTCTACTTCTTCGCCATCTTCACCTTGTCCACGGTTATAATAATCATCTCGATACAAGAAGGCTACAATATCAGCATCTTGTTCAATCGATCCCGATTCACGAATATCACTCATCATCGGTCGTTTATCTTGTCGTTGTTCCACGCCACGAGAGAGCTGAGATAAGGCAATAACAGGACACTCTAATTCACGCGCTAATGCCTTTAACATACGAGATATTTCAGACACTTCTTGTTGTCTATTTTCACTTGAGCGACTTCCAGAACCTTGTATCAACTGTAGATAGTCAATCAATATCATATCCAGTCCATGTTCCTGATGAAGTCGTCTGCATTTAGAACGAATATCTGTAATACGAATTCCTGGAGTATCATCAATGAAAATATTTGTTCGAGATAATTTACCTACAGCAACTGTGAAACGATTCCAATCTTCTCCGTCCATCTGTCCTGTTCGCAGTCGATTCGAATCAACGTTCCCTGTACTACATATCATACGTGTTGCAAGTTGATCTGCACCCATCTCAAGACTAAATATTGCTACTGTATACGGATGATCATTTGTAGCCACCTGTGTGGCAATATTTAAAGCAAACGCTGTCTTACCTACTGATGGACGTGCTGCGATTATGATTAAATCATTACGGTTAAAACCTGCAGTCATTTGATCCAGGTCACGATAACCGGTAGGTATACCAGGCGTTTGGCCTTTATTATTATCAAGTTCTTCCGCATTATTAAAGACTTGTGTTAACACGTCTTTAATTTCTTTAAATCCGTCTGCACCTCGATTGGTCGACACTTCCATAATACGCTTTTCAGCATCTGCAAGTAATGTTTCCAAATCGAGTGACTCATTATATCCATCAGCCATAATACTATCAGCAACATGAATTAAACGACGCTTTACGGCATCACGATAAACAATATCCACATAGAAATCAACGTTTCTAGCAGTAGGTACTTTCTCTGACAATTCAATAAGATAAAGTTCCCCGCCACTCGCTTCAAGCGTTCCATCCTGCGTCATTTGATTCATAACAGTAATGATATCTACAACATCGTTTTGTTCAGATAAAGTAAGCATCGCCTGAAATATATTCTGATGACTTTGTCTGTAAAAATGTAGCGGCAATAATGTTTCAAGCACAGAAGATAATACTTCATTATCAATAAAGATAGCACCTAATACAGATTGCTCAGCTGTTAAATTAAAAGGCAGTTTCTTACCTTCAAGATAATCTGACATATTATCCTCCTAAAAATTTTATTCTGCTGTAACGTGAACTTTTAATGTACCACTTACTTTATTATGTAATTTAACAGGTACATTCGTATAACCTAGACTTCTGATGCCATCATGTAAGTCCATTTTACGTTTATCAAGTTTGATACCGTGTTGCTTATTTAAAGCATCAGCTACTTGTTTAGAACTTACAGATCCAAATAAACGGCCACCTTCACCTGATTTAGCAGTTACTTTTACTTCCAGTGATTCTAATTTCTCTTTTAGTTTTTCCGCTTCTTCTAATTCATGTTGCTTATCTAACTCAACACGTTTCTTTTGTGCTTCTAACTGTTTTAAGTTTCCTGGTGTAGCTTCTACAGCATATTTATTCTTTAATAAGAAGTTATTTGCATAACCTACTGGTACTTCTTTAATTTCGCCTTTTTTACCTTTTCCTTTAACATCCTGAGTAAATATAACTTTCATAACTAATCTTCTCCTTCACTTTGTTCATTTATAGTTTGTTGTAATTGCAAAATTGCTTCATTGATCGTGACATTTTCAAGTTGTGTTGCAGCATTTGATAAATGACCACCGCCACCCATACTTTCCATAACAAGCTGAACATTTATTTCTCCTAACGATCTGGCAGAAATACCGATGACATTCTCTTTTCGCTCTGCCACCACAAAAGATGCTTCAACACCTTCTATACCCAAAAGCTCGTCAGCAGCTTGTGCAACAATAACCGGATGAATGATCTCACCTACCGGGCCATGCGCAATTGCTATGCCATTATCTTCTAACTGCACGGTACGAATAATTTCGGAACGTTTAATATACGTTTCAATATCATCCTTTAAGAAATGCTGACAAAGAATCGTATCAGCACCATGGTTTCTTAAGAAACTTGCTGCATCAAATGTTCTGGAACCTGTACGCAGCGTAAAGTTACGTGTATCAACAATAATGCCGGCAAGCATTACCGTTGCCTCTAGACGCGTCAACTTATGTTCTGTCGGTTGATATTCCAGTAATTCAGTTACAAGTTCTGCTGTAGAACTCGCATATTGTTCCATATATACAAGCAGTGGACTCTCGATAAACGATTCGCCACGACGATGATGATCGATCACCACTTTACGATACGCTTTATTTAATATACTTTCATCAATCACCATTTCAGGTTTATGTGTATCTACGATAACCAATGTCGTCTTCTTCGTCATTAAATTCCATGCTTCTTCTGAAGACACAAATATTTCATCGAGCTCAGGTTTTTCTGCAATTTCAGCCATAACACGAGATAAAGTATCATCAACATCATAATCATTTAGAATGATATTCGCCTTTAAATTGTTCATCTTAGCAAAGCGTGCAACACCAATTGCAGCACCGATCGCATCCATATCAGGACGTTTATGTCCCATAATAATGACGTTTTCACCTTCGATTAAAATATCGCGGAGTGCATGAGAGATAACACGTGCTCTAACGCGTGTACGTTTCTCCATAGGATCAGTTTTACCACCATAGAATCGAACATTTCCATTCATGTTCTTAATCGCTACCTGGTCACCACCACGACCAAGTGCTAAATCTAAACTTGATTGCGCTAATGTACCAAGATCCAGTAAATTTTCAGAGCCTTCACCAATGCCAACACTCAGTGTGATATGCGTTTTGATTTCTCGACTTTTTTCACGAATATTATCTAATAAATTAAATTTTGTCTCTTCAATCTTATGTAAGATCTTTTGATTAAAGAACATCATATATTGATCTGATTGATAACGTTTAATATATACGTTATTCTCTTCAGCCCATTTATTAATTTCAGTCGACATCATACTATTAATTTCCGTACGTTGCGCATCAGCCATGTTTTGTGTAATTTCATCGAAGTTATCCAGGAACAGTATCCCTATAATAGGCTTAGCTTCATCGTATAATTGTTCTATTTCAACTTTATCGGTAATATCGAAGAAATACAAAGTGTTTAAATCTTCACCATATTTTACTTTAAATTTGTATGATTCAAAGTTGGCAGTGGCTTCATTTACGCCTGTATTTTTAAGTTGATTCAGCAAATTAGGGAACAAATTATGAATAGATTCAGAAATAATAGGAGCATTAATCTTCTCATTAATAAAATGATTATGCCATTCAATATGCTCATTTTCATCTAAAAGAATAACACCGATGGGTAATTCGCTTATTGCATAACGTTTTCCCTTATCAATAGATGTTGATAAATTCGCAATATAAGATTCATTGTGTCTGATACCATATCTTAAATAGAAAAGACTGATGCACGTGATGACAAAAAGTATGCCGAATGAAACCGTCGCTGTCATAGGATGTACCGTATAAAGTATTCCTGTAACAATAAAAGCTGCGAGACACATAACAATAAATGGCATAATTAATGTTTGCTTATTGTACTTCCTATTCATTGTGACACCTCATTAAATTATTTATTACTTAAACTTTTTCGGTACTCTTTTCTTTAAGTTTACCATCAAATCAATAATTCCGAAAAGTTGAGTAATGGGAGCGTATAAAAACGCGATAAAGAATATAAAAGCTTTAACAATTGGATGAATTTTTCTCATCTTTATAAAATAGCTGTATAAAGATAATCCTTGAATGAATAACATCCACTCTAATACATATCTTAAGTTTATCACGATTCCAAGAGGAACATAATCAGTTTCTGAAATTCCAAAATGCGCTAATAGTACAAATAAATAAATGATTAATAGTACTTTCGGCATCTGCCATGTATATAATGATCTAAAGTTGGGTGTCGCAATCTTAAACTGGCGTAATGCAGGTAAAGTTATCACCAATTGTAATAAGGCTAATAAAAATAGCGATAAAATAACAATTCCAGGTACTTGTTTAATCACTTCATTCATACTTGTATTAAACATTTCTAACTGATAAGCAGGAATTGCACCTTCTTTAACGCCTTTAGATAAGTATTCATTATAAATATCAATTGTTGGATTAAACCAAGTCTGCACTTTAGGTAAATAGTCAGTTAACTGAAGGAAGATAATCGATACAAGTGTATATATACTATAAAAAACTGTAAGGATATAAAGCATGCGTTCTTTAGATGTACGTTCCATCAATAATTGACCAATGATATATCCAGCAAATATCGATCCCATTATGACCTGCATCGTAAATATCGACATAAAAATAGTTATGAGTATTACGATTAAACTCATGATATAAAAACCATTACGCGACTTACAGAACAAATATACAGTCGGTATAAGCAGAAACGGTGCGATAATGAATGCCATAAACGGCAGGAAATTTATCAGTAACGTTACCATCATCATAATCATCGTAATGACAATCGTCTTACTTAAATCAATCTTCAACATAAATTCTCACTTTCTAAAAATATTTCTATAACTATTCTATTTTACAACTTTACTTAAAATACCTCAATGTATGTACATTTTTATTAAAAATACAAAAAAAAGACTACCTAATAATTAGGCAGTCTAAAAATTATAAATTAACCTTCGATTGCGAATTCTGCACCAACTTCAAATTTAACGTCTTTACCAACCATAACGCCGCCAGTTTCTAACGCTTGGTTCCAAGTTAAACCATATCTTTCACGGTTGATTGATCCTGATACTACTAAACCAGTCACATCTCCACCAGTCATTGGGCTTTTGTGAACTCCATTGAATTCTAAATCAAATGTTTCTTCGTTTGTAACATCTTTAATTGTTAAGTCACCTGTAATTGTGTTGTTTGTTAATGATTTAGATACGAAAGTGATTTCTGGGTATTGTTCTACATCGAAGAAATCTCCAGATTTTAAATGACCATTACGATCAGCATTGTTTGTATCAATTGAATCAACTTTAACTGATGCTTTAACATTTAAAGAAGATAAATCATTAATGTCTCCAGTAACTGTTACATCGAAATCTGTAAATTCTCCTTTAACTTTTGAAACCATCATGTGTTTAATTGAAAAGTCAATTCCTGAGTGTGTTTTGTCTAAAGTAAAATTTGTCATCGTTAAATTACCTCTTTCGTTATTTGTTTTAGTTTTTGTTGCTTTGTCTTTACCAAAAAGCTTTTTAAACATGTGTAATCATTCCTTATTTCTAACTTATATATAAAATATATCAGATATATTTTATATATGCAAGTATAAAAAATATATTATTTTGTTTTTTTGTTTTTTGATTGTCATATTTTTAAAACAAAAAGACAAGGTACCTCTTTTATAGATACCTTGTCTAAATTATTTTAAACAATTTATTTTTTTATTCAGATTATTTAATAATTGTTTGTCCACCCATGTAAGGAACAAGTACTTCCGGCACAGTAATTGAACCATCTTCATTTTGATAGTTTTCAACAACCGCTGCAAATGTACGACCTACAGCAAGACCTGATCCGTTTAATGTATTCACAAATTCAGCTTTCGCATCTTTATCACGTTTGAAACGGATATTGGCACGTCTTGCCTGGAAATCAGTCATATTCGAACAAGAACTAATTTCTTTATATGCATTATAGCTTGGTAACCAAACTTCAACATCATATGTTTTTGCTGCTCCAAATCCAATATCACCAGAACATAAATTAATCGTACGGTACGGGATTTGTAATTTTTCTAATATTGATTCTGCATGACGCGTCATTTCTTCTAATGCTGCATATGAATTTTCAGGTGTTTCAAAACGAACCATCTCAACTTTGTTGAATTGGTGCATACGAATTAATCCACGTGTATCACGACCCGCTGATCCTGCTTCACTACGGAAACAAGCTGTCATCGCAGTAAATTTAGTCGGTAACATATCAGATGTCATAATTTCATTACGATAAAAGTTTGTTAATGGCACTTCTGAAGTAGGAATTGTATATAATCCTTCTTTCTCAACTTTAAATAAGTCTTCTTCAAACTTCGGTAATTGACCAGTTCCAAACATAGAATCAGCATTTACAAGTTGCGGTGTCACCATCTCCTGATAGCCATTTTCACGATGTGTATCCAGCATAAAGTTCATTAAAGCACGCTCTAGACGCGCACCGTCTTTAGTTAAGAAAGCAAATCGTGCACCAGATACTTTAGCAGCGCGTTCAAAGTCAGCCATCTTTAAATCTTCAACGATATCCCAGTGTGCTTTCGCCTCAAAATCAAACGTTCGTGGTGTACCCCATTTACGAACTTCTACATTATCATCTTCATCTTTACCAAAAGGCGTTTCATCACTTACTAAGTTAGGTAAACGTACTAATTTATCACGTAAATCTGTAGATACTGTATTTAATTCTGCATCGATTGTTTTAATTTCATCACCAACTGTGCGCATTGCTTCAATTGCATCATCTGCATTTTCTTTATTACGTTTTTTAAGTGCGATTTCTTCACTTGCTTTATTACGTTTCGCTTTTAATTCCTCAGTCTTTGCAGTCAATTCACGTGTTTTAGAATCTAAATTTAATATTTCATCGACGATTGACGTATCGATACCACGCATTTCTAATTTTTTCTTAACAAACTCAGCATCATTTCTAAATAATTTAATGTCTAACATGTTGATTGCCTCCTAATTTTATTTTTGGGTACAAAAAAATACCACATCCCGAAAAGGGACGTGGTATTTACGCGTTGCCACCCTAATTAATAGTTAATACTTTCGTCTCAACTATTCTCTCCATTACATAACGGCTCATCACCGGTTTGCCAAACTTTAATTATGGGTAGAATTTCATGTATGTAGTATCATAGCTTACACCAACCGCTATGTCTCTAAAATTACTTCAACATTACTTATCCCAAATGACAAATTTATTATCTAATTTGATAATATAGTATCATATGGATATAAGAATGACAACTATTTATGTCATTCTATAGCGAATAAGGATATCACATTATAAGGAGAATGATCATGCAAATTATTGAGTCTATCAGCATACCAAAACGCAAAGTACTTACACACAAAGGGGATTATGGTCGCATATTGCTCATCGGAGGCAACCAGAATATGGGTGGTTCAATTATGATGGCAGCTCGTGCTTGTGTATACAGTGGTGGGGGACTCACAACAGTTGCTACGCACAATACAAATCATACAGCATTACATTCAAGATGTCCTGAAGCAATGGTTTCTGACATTAATGATATAAAACGCCTGACAAAGCTAATAGACAACGCAGATAGTATTTTAATCGGTCCTGGACTTGGTCTGGATTTCCAGGGGAATAATGTTTTAACATTATTATTTCAACATATTCAGGAACATCAAACGTTAATTATAGATGGAGATGCTATTACTATATTAAGCAAATTAAAACATCCGTTACCAAAATGTAATGTTATCTTCACGCCACACCAGATGGAGTGGGAACGATTAAGCGGCATTCCTATTGCAGAACAGACACCTGAACGTAACCGTGCTAAAGCTGATGAATTAGGTGCACATGTTATATTAAAGAAACATGAAACAGAATTATATTTGAAAAGCGGTGATTATAAAATCACTGTCGGTAATGCAGCAATGGCGTCAGGCGGTATGGGAGATGCATTAGCAGGTATTATCGCAAGTTTCCTAGGTCAATTCGATACAGGAGAAGCAATTAAACAAGCTGTTTTCATTCATAGCTTAATCGGAGATCAATTAGCTCAGGAAATGTATGTTGTACCAGCAAGCCGTATTATCGATGAATTACCTTATATGATGAAAAAGCTAGAGGAATAGAAAAACAATCCTGAATCAAATGATTCAGGATTGTTTTTCTATTCACTTGCTTCAATATCTTTAAGCATTTCCGGATCATTTAAATCATTTTCACGATAATGATTAGTATCCGGCATTTTTAAGATAAAATCTTCCTGCAAAGCAAGTTCAACTTTCACATCTTCAATTTCATAATCAAATACATGACCACCCTGTGTCACGTCGTCACTTAAATAATGCACATGATAACCTCCAACACCGATGCCCATAATGAAATGAGGTGTATAAAAACCAAACAATGTCCCTTCAGTATCATGAATATCAAAATAGCCTTGTTCTTTAACCGCTTCAACAAGTTTTGGATATGGTTGTTGTTGTTTCTTCACTGATCTTGCTTTAATCAATTTAAATTTACCTGTAATCTTTACTGCATGAAAATAGTTCATGCCCTGCATTGCTCTTAATATTTCTTCGTCTAAGTATTCTTTATTTAAACTACCTTTAAAAGTTAATGTCTTTGTCGGGTTAAAGTCCATCATACTTGCAAATGGTGTTGTTTCTTCAGGTGATACAACGCGTACTTTCCCTGTACTTTCAATTAAATAAGGTGTACCATCCAAAACAATCAGTTCACCATTTAATCCATCCATTGTTCCGATACCATAGTTTCCTGTTGAAAGTACATCTGACATTTTAAATGTTCCTTCAAACATGCCTCCTACAAGTGCACCCATTGTTGAATATTGATATAAGTTATTCATCGTTATCCTCCTAGTTTGTAGCGTCTGGTAATAAATCTTCCATTAATTTAGCATTGTTACTATAATCTACAGGAATATCTACAATAACCGGTCCTTCTTCTGCCATTGCTTTCTTCAGAATATCTTCTAACTCACTAGAGTGATTCACTTTATATCCTTTTGCACCCATAGATTCAGCATATTTAACATAATCAACAGGTCCTAAGTCAACTGCTGCACCTTTACCATATTTACTTACCTGCTGGAACTTAACCATATCATAATGGCCATCATTCCAAATAAGTTGTACAATTGGCGCTTTAAGTCTAACCGCAGTTTCAAGTTCCTGACCTGAGAATAAGAAACCTCCATCTCCTGCCATAGAAACGATCTTTTTACCTGGTCGAACGATTGATGCTGCAATCGCCCAAGGCAGTGCTACACCTAATGTCTGCATCCCATTTGAGAACAAGAGATGACGTGGTGCATAACTTCTAAAATAACGTGCCATATAAATATATAAAGACCCTACATCTACAGTAACTGTTGTTTCATCATCAATTAATTCACGTACTGCTTTAACGATATGTTTAGGATTTACTTTGTCAGCATTCATGTAATCTTCAGGTAATTCGTATTTCTTTTGAATCATATTTGCAATATTTAATAATATTTTTTGAGCATTTTCATCAAGCTG
>CAACWL010000188.1_pt1 | contig 19223 bp, 17 predicted proteins | sample 2275641 | NCBI WGS metagenome assembly CAACWL01 (sample SAMEA5312462, study PRJEB27640) | indoor metagenome | biome: indoor environment; feature: uncontrolled; material: polymer tiles stone | place: Germany | collected 2014-07-07 | reverse complement strand
TACTATTCTAATCCAGCACGGCGGAATAATGTATCAATTTGATTTAAATGATGGTTTTCGTTGAAGCATTCATCTAATTCTTCTTTTGATAATAAGTCAGTAATCTTGCTATCCTGTTCAACTAACTCACGGAATGGTGTCTTCGTTGCCCATGATTCCATCGCTTTCGGTTGAACTGTATCATACGCCTCTTCACGTACCATACCTTTATCGATTAACGTAAGCATTACACGTTGTGAGTATATTAAGCCGAATGTCTTCTCCATATTTGCTTTCATGTTATCTTCGTAAACTGTTAAGTTATCGATGATATTTGTGAAACGATTTAACATGTAATCTAACGCAATTGTTACGTCTGGTAACATAATACGTTCAGCAGATGAATGTGAAATATCACGTTCATGCCATAATGGTACATTTTCGTAAGCTGTTGTTAAGTAGCCACGAATAACACGTGCGATACCTGTAACATTCTCTGAACCGATTGGATTACGCTTATGCGGCATTGCAGAAGATCCTTTTTGACCTTTAGCAAATGCTTCTTCAACTTCACGTGTTTCAGTCTTTTGGAGACCACGTACTTCTACTGCAAACTTCTCAATTGATGTAGCAATTAAGCTTAATGTTGCAATGTAGTAAGCGTGACGGTCACGTTGTAATGTCTGTGTAGAGATTTCAGCATATCCTAATCCTAATTTCTCACAAACATAGCTTTCAATTTCAGGTGGGATGTTAGCAAACGTACCTACTGCACCACTCATCTTACCTACTTCGATTTCTTTACGCACTTCTTTAAAACGTTTTAGGTTACGCTGCATTTCCATATACCATAATGCCATCTTTAAACCGAACGTTGTCGGTTCAGCATGTACACCGTGCGTTCTACCCATCATGAGTGTTGTTTTATGCTTTAATGCTTTTTGTTTTAATACTTTGATGAACCTTTCAAGATCTTTCTCGATAATGTCATTCGCTTGTTTAATCACATAGCTTAACGCTGTATCCACTACATCTGTACTCGTTAAACCGTAGTGTACCCATTTCTTCTCTTCTCCTAATGTTTCGGATACTTGACGTGTAAAAGCAACAACGTCATGACGTGTTTCCATCTCAATTTCTTTTGCGCGTTCAACATCGACACGAGCATTCTGACGGATTAACTTCACATCTTCTTTAGGGATATATCCTAATTCTGCCCATGCTTCACTTGCAAGTATCTCAACTTCTAACCAAGCCTCAAATCTGTTTTGTTCCGTCCAGATGTTCGACATCTCTTCTCTTGAATAACGTTCAATCATGAATAGATTCCTCCGTAAATGTTTTATCTTAATCAGTATAACAAACTTTTAAAATTCCGTACATTTTTTATTTATTTATTTATAAAGTTCGTGTATTTTATGCTACACCTTCTATTTTAACAGATATTTCGATGAGATAAAATTCTCATTAAAAAAAACGGCCCTGAACGGACCGATTTTCATTATTGAATCTTTTTACCAGTAAAAATAATCTGTTCTTTATACACTTCTATTTCACCTTTTTCATTTTCATGAAAAATTGGCTTTTGAAATCTTTTTACTGGTGCATAACCTGCTTGCTTCATGCGTTCTAAACATTGTGTAATTGTTTCATTGTCTTTAACTTCAAACTTCATCTGTATCATACGCCTTTAACTTTTTACTGCGCACACCTTTAACCCAGAATCCACCATGAATATTCTTAGGCTCATATGCAATGATAAATGCTTTCGGATCAAGCTGCTTCACTGTGTCCATTAATTTAAGTTCAAAACGACGTGGGGTTAAAATTTGCATTACAAGACGATCACCATCACGGCCATGTGCTGCATAGTGCGTTACACCGTAACCTAGGTCACGCAAAGTTTTCGGAATTTCCTTATCATATTCCGCAGTCGTCACATTGATAACGATATAGCCTAATGCAATCATTTCTTCAATCTTCATCCCTACAATAATCCCTGCACCAAATCCTAGTGCATAAGCGATGATGTTTTCTATCTTATCTAGACCATTCATTACCATACCTAATCCTACGATATAAACAAGTACTTCTAATACTGAAACAAAGGCTGCGAGATATCTATAACCTTTAAGTGTCAGAATCATACGCATCGTCAAGAACGATACATAAAAAATATTGATAACAAATATTAATAGCACAGTAATCCATGGGTTATCTATTGCCGGCACTGTAATCCCCCCTATAAAAAATCATTCTTAAATTCTACTACTGAAGATAAGGGTTTGCAATGGTAATTTATTTTATGAGTTCCTCGATTGAATAACGTGTGATCGGAAGCATACGCTTATGCTGAGTTTTTATATAATGACTTTCTATCTTTTCTCGAGACTCAGCATCTACTGTCTTACCTTCAAGGTAGTCATCGATTGCTTCATAAGTCACACCGAGTGCGACTTCGTCAGGCAATTGTGGTTTATCTTCTTCCAGGTCAGCTGTCGGAACTTTTTCATATAGATGAACCGGACAACCTAAATACTTCAGGATAGATTTACCTTGACGCTTATTTAAGCCGGCAAGGGGGAATATGTCGGCTCCGCCATCTCCAAATTTCGTGTAGAACCCTGTAATACTTTCTGCCGCATGATCCGTACCGATAACTATACCACTATGAACTGCTGCGATAGAATATTGTGCTTTCATACGCTCACGTGCTTTTTCATTTCCTTTTTGAAAATCCGTTAAAGTAACTCCTTGGGCATTTAATGTCGCAATACTCGCATCAACTGCATCTTTAATATTTATTGTATAAATTTTATCCGGATTGATATAGTCAAGCGCGTCCTGACAATCTTGTTCATCTTTTTGCACACCATAAGGTAGTCGAACAGCAACAAACTTCACATCTAATCCCTCACTTTGTAATTCAGTGGCTGCAATTTGTGATAGTTTGCCCGCTAAAGTAGAGTCTTGTCCTCCTGAAATACCTAGTACTAGAGATTTGATAAATGGATTTTGTTTAACGTAGTCCTTTAAGAAGTCTACGATAGCTCTATAAGTCTCTTCGGGATTAATCTCTGGCTGAACATAAAGTGACTTTATAATATCTTGCTGTAATGTCATTTACTTCACTTCTTTCACTTTTTTAGATACTTCATAAATTTCCTGATTTTTCTTATCCCAGCATAGCGTACTTAAATCTACAGGATATTCTTCAGGATTTAAATAGCGCGTTGTTTCTTCCCATAACAATGCCAGATTCGCTTTTAAATATGCACGTGACTGTTCTAAAGTAGGTACTTCGTATACTAACTTTCCATCAACAAATATGTCCTCGTGAAGATCTTTTGCTGTAAAATCATTGATCCATTTCTGTTTATACGTATGAATCGGATGGAACATCTTTAACGGGTTTTCTTTAGATGGGTCTTCAAAATCTAAAGTGATATAATCACCTTCTGATTTTTTTGTCTGATTATTTATAATACGATATACATTCTTTTTACCCGGTGTCGTTACTTTTTCAGCATTATTTGATATTTTAATACGATCTTCTAATTGCCCCGCTTTATTTTCAATTGCTACAAGTTTATATACAGCACCTAATGCGGGTTGATCAAACGCTGTAATTAATTTTGTACCAATACCCCAGGCAGTTATCTTTGCACCTTGTAACTTCAAATTAGTAATTGTTTCTTCATCTAGGTCATTTGAGGCAAATATTTTTGCATCTGGGAATCCCGCTTCATCTAACATACGACGTGCTTCTTTTGATAAGTATGCTAAATCTCCGGAATCTAAACGGATGCCGACAAAATTAATCTTATCACCTAATTCTTGTGCTACACGAATCGCATTCGGTACACCAGACTTTAACGTATGGAAAGTATCTACAAGGAAGACACAGTTTTTATGACGTTCTGCATATTTTTTAAACGCAATATATTCATCATCATACGCTTGTACCATCGCATGCGCATGCGTCCCTGACACTGGAATGCCGAATAACTTACCTGCACGAACGTTACTTGTTGAATCAAATCCAGCAATATATGCTGCACGTGTACCCCAAATTGCAGCATCCATTTCCTGGGCGCGTCGTGTTCCGAATTCCATTACAATTTCATCACCAACAACTTGTTTAATACGACTTGCTTTCGTTGCAATAAGCAACTGGAAGTTCACAATATTTAATATTGCTGTTTCCAGTAACTGCGCTTGAATTAATGGTGCCTCTATACGTAATAACGGTTCGTTATTAAAGCAGATTTCCCCTTCCTGCATCGAACGGATATTACCTGTAAATCTTAAATCTTTTAAATAAGCGAGATAATCATCCTGATATCCTAAAGACTTTAAATATTCCATATCCGTTTCAGAAAATTTGAATCCTTTAACATAATTGATTACACGTTCAAGACCTGCGAATACAGCATAACCACCATCGAATGGCATGCTTCTGAAATAGACATCAAAGACTGCTGTTTGCTCGTGGATACCATCATTCCAGTAAGTCTCACCCATATTAATCTGATATAAATCTGTATGTAACATTAGACTATCGTCAGCATAATTGTACATTGCTTCATCTCCTCAACAAGTTTATAATTATCTATTAGTGATTTATTTTACACTTTGAACTGATATATTAAATTCATATTAACATACCGCTTACATTTAGGCATTGCCAACGCATTCTGATAAAATCAAAAATAAGGAGGCCGCTATGTTTAAGAAAAATTTCATTATACTCACTATCATTGTATCTATTTCCGGTTTAACTCAAGGTATGTTATTACCCCTTATCGCCATCATCTTTGAACGTGATGATGTGCCTAGTTTTATCAATGGATTACATGCATCATCTTTATATATTGGTGTTTTTTTAGCGTCATTATTTTTAGAAGGACTGCTAAGAAAAGTAGGTTACAAAAATCTTGTCGTCATTGGCGCAATCATCATTGTAATATCGATGTCACTTTTTCCAGTGTATAAAGCAATGACATTCTGGTTTATATTACGACTGCTTGTTGGTGTCGGCGATAATATGCTCCACTTTGCTACACAATCTTGGCTTACTGAAACAACACCAAAGCATAAACTCGGCCGTATCATCTCTTTTTATGGCTTAAGCTTCTCACTCGGCTTTATGGCAGGGCCATTGCTCGCTAAATTATACGAAGTACATACAAGCCTTCCATTTCTATTAAGTGCAGTATTCACACTTACAGCGAGTGCCCTTGTATTTATGCTAAAAAATGAATTTCCTGAAGATAATCATTCAAAAATATCGTTTAAATCAACAACTATCAACTTTGGTAAAGTAATGAAGACGAGCTGGGTTGCATTCTTATTTCCGATGATGTACGGTATATTGGAAGCATGTCTCAACAGCAACTTTCCTGTTTATGCGATGAAGCAGGATATTCCTGTTAATTTGATTATAATTATCTTACCTGCGTTTAGTTTAGGTGCGATCATTTTCCAGGTGCCGCTTGGTATGATTTCTGATAATATGAATCGTAATATCTTACTTACTATTGTGACTTTTATCGGTGCAATGTTATTTATGATGTGCCAAATCTTCAGTCACTCTGGCTATGTGTTAGTCGGACTCTTTTTTATTACCGGTATCTTTGTCGGCTCAATGTATTCTTTAGGAGTAACATTTATGACCGAAATCACTCCGAAATATTTGTTACCTGCTGGGAATTTAATGTGCGGTCTCATATTCAGTATCGGTAGTATATTAGGTCCGATAATAGGCGGACTTGTTATACAGATATCTCATAACACACAATTTTTTAGTTATATCGCTTTTATATTACTCGCAATAAGCTGTGCTACATTTTATGATTATAAAAAGCGACAACAACTACAAACAGATTAATCAAAAAGCCCAAATCGGGCTTTTTTTATTGTAGAATAGAAATAATCAGAATAAATAAAGTGAGGTGACACAATTGTTATTCGAAAAAGCTAAATTATTTATAAAACAGATGGGCAATGAATTAAACATTGATGAAGATGCAACCAACGAAAGATTACTGTCAATTCAACAAGAAATCGAGCGTACCGGCTCTTACATACATACAACAGAAGAATTGACATACGGTGCACGTCTTGCCTGGCGCAATAGTAATCGCTGTATCGGTCGTCTTATATGGGATAAGTTAAATGTCGTTGATATGCGTCATGTAGCAGATGAAAAAGACTATCTCACAGCACTTGAAACACATATCGCGCGTGCAACAAATAACGGGAAAATTATTCCGACCATCACAATCTTTAATCAGCAATCTAAAATTAATTTCGAACTGCTAAACGATCAGCTTATTCGATATGCTGATGATCCCATCGTTAGTGATACGAAAAAATTAATTGAACATACCGGTTACAAATCTTTCGGAAAATTTTTACCGTTACTCTATCGTTATGATAATCAATACAAAACATATGATATTCATCATGACCTTATAAAAGAAGTACGTATTGAACATCCTGACTTTCCAAAGTTTAATGCCTTAAATCTTCATTGGTATGCTGTACCGATTATATCTGGCATGGATTTATCTATCGGTGGTATTACTTATCCACTTTGCCCTTTTAATGGCTGGTATATGGAAAGTGAGATTGCAAGTCGTAATTTTCTAGATGATTATCGTTTTAACTTACTGGAACCTATTGCCCGCAGTATGGATTTAGATACAAGCAGAACTACGAGTTACTGGCGCGATAAAGTCGTCGTTGAATTAAACTATGCAGTTTATCATTCATTTAAACAGCAAGGCTATTCCATCGTTGATCATTACAATGCCAGCAGACAATTTTTAAAATTTGAAGAGAATGAAACGGCAAATAATAGAAAAGTAACTGGAGACTGGACATGGCTTATTCCTCCGATATCTCCTTCCCTTGTTCATAACTGGCACAAAGGCTACGACAATACGTATCACGAAACGAATTTTTATTATAAAATGAAAAAAGCAGCGTGTCCGTTTCATTAGGACACGTTGCTTTTATAATTCACCAACAGATTCATCTTTAGCTATCGTTTCTGCATAAAAATCATCTACTTCTACTTTTTTAATCTGCTTTAAGTTTTTATTTTGCATACAGACAACATTTTTCGCTGCACCTATTTTAATAGTACACATATTATCTTCGCTGAATTGATTATCGATGATATAGATATCTTTATTCTTCTTACCATCGTAACTCAGAAATAATATTGCGTATTTATCATTGATAGAGTAAAAATGATTGTTACGTATAACAGTCATTTCCCCTGCTTGAGCACCGTGGTCGTTCCCGTATAGATCAAGTGAATATTTCCCCTTCTTCGTTGCTAAATAACGTATACCACCGTTACAGTCATTAAAGGTATTATCATATACATGCAATACTTTTGATTTTAGGAAAGTAAGTGCATAATCTCCCATTTTGTCAAAAGTATTATTTTTTACAGTTATATTCTCATAATAAATTTCATACGTGCTGGCATGACTACCTATCGCTCTGTTCCATGGTTTCATCATCGGTTCATTAGAATTACCGAAATAACAGTTTTCAATGATGACATTCTTCGTCACTGTGCCATCATATTCACCGAACTTAGGAAATGAATCTTTCAGCTGTAAGTCCAGTTGAATGGCTTCACTAAAAGCACGTTCTCCACTATCATCACGAAACCCGAGAAACTTACATCCTGATACTTTAAAACCATCGATACCACATGCATCTATCGCATGCCCTTGTACAACATTTTTAAATGTTATATCTTTAATTTCAATTTCACGCGCATGACCGAGCGACATGATACTATTATTGAAATTTAGGACATGACCATATTGATCAAACGTTCCACCTTCAATCTTAATATAACCATTACCATCGTACCCTTTATATCCTTCACTTTTCCTACCATTTTTAAGCATTGCAAAAGGACTCATTCGGCGCAAAACAGCATCAGGATGCAAATGTAAATAAGTATGTGCATAAATCACTAATTCTTTACCGATGTAATACGTCCCTTCTGGAACATAAACTTCTACAGGCTCTTTTTTTGCATGATTAAGTGCACGCTGTAAACCAATCGTATCAAAAAGAACATGGCGACCCTTTGCACCAAAATCTTTAATATTAATCTTTTTCATTTATAACACCTTCAAATCATTTATAATGTAATTAAGATTATACCCTGTTTTAATCAGCTGTATACTCTAAATTTTGATAATATATAAAGGAGCGCTGACGATGAGTGAAGCTTTATTAATTATTGATTATTCCAATGACTTTGTAGCACTTGATGGTAAACTGACGTGTGGAGAACCTGCAATTGCGCTGGAAGATACGATGGTTAAAAAATGGAATGACTATAAAGATAACAATAAGCCGATTTTTGTATTGATGGATCTACATTTTGAAAACGATACTTATCATCCTGAAACGAAATTATTCCCACCGCACAACATTAAAGATACGGATGGTAGAAATCTTTATGGTAAGTTGCACGAACTTTATTTACGCGATAAAGATGATAACAATGTATTCTGGATTGACAAAATGCGTTACAGTGCGTTTAGTGGTACGCCATTATTACAACTTTTACGCGAAAGAAATATAAAAGAGATCGAACTTACTGGGGTATGCACTGATATTTGCGTACTTCATACAGCAGTAGAAGGGTATAATTTAGGATTTGAAATGTCAGTCGATGAACGAGCGGTTGCTTCATTTAATCCAGAAGGGCATCATTATACACTACAACACTTCAAGCATGTATTAGGCATGACTGTAGATGAGATTAATTAATCATGATAAAATAGATAAGACTTATACTAAAAGGAGACTATTATGAAAATTTTAACTTTCGGACATAAAAATCCAGATACAGACACAGTAACATCAGCTTTAGTAATGGAAGATTTACAAAAAGCTTTAGGAAAAGACATCGAAGCGGTACGTTTAGGTGACTTAAATGGCGAAACAGAATTCGCTTTAAAACACTTCAGCGTAAATGCACCACGTGTGATTGAACGTTTACATGGTGAAGATGTTATCTTAGTTGACCATAATGAGTTTCAGCAATCAGCTGACGGCATTGAAGATGCGAATATCTTAATGGTAGTAGATCATCACCGTATTGCTAACTTTGAAACAGCAGGACCTTTATACTACCGTGCAGAACCAGTTGGTTGTACTGCAACAATCTTAAATAAGATGTACAAAGAACATGGTGTTGAAATTAAACCTGAAATCGCAGGATTGATGTTATCAGCAATTATTTCAGATTCATTATTATTTAAATCTCCAACTTGCACAGATGAAGACGTTAAGGCTGCTGAAGAATTAGCTGCAATTGCTAACGTTGATATTCAATCTTACGGATTAGATATGTTAAAAGCTGGCGCAAAGACAGCTGATAAGACAGCTGAAGAATTATTAAACATCGATGCTAAATCATTCTCTATGGGTGATCACGAAGTTCGTGTCGCGCAAGTGAATACTGTTGATATCGATGAAGTATTAAGCCGCCAGGAAGAATTAGAAAATGCAATCAATGCTGAAACAGCACAGGAAGGATATGCATTATTTGTACTTGTTGTTACTGATATATTAAACTCTAACTCTAAAGTGTTAGCATTAGGACAACAACAGGCAGCAGTTGAAAAAGCATTCAATGTCGTATTAGATAAAAACACAGCTGTACTTGAAGGCGTTGTATCTCGTAAGAAACAAGTTGTTCCACAGCTTACAGATGTATTATCATAATTAAAAGAGGTGTTTGTAGTGGAAATTATTCAAGGTAATAATAAGTTTTATATCGGTAATGAAGCACAACCAGAAGCAGAAATCACTTTCCAGCCTTCAGGACAAGACACAATCGCAATCGATCACACATATACAGATCCATCGTTACGTGGTCAGGGCATCGCAAAAGCACTAGTGTTAAAAGTTACAGATTACGCTAAGGAAAATAATTTAAAGATAATACCGTTATGTTCTTATGCGCGTATCGTAATGGAACGCGATGATGCATTAAAACAACTGATTAAATAACAAAAAGAGACGCGGGGTGCGTCTCTTTTTGTTATATTTGAAAGAATGAAAAAATGGTATGGCTTTATTATAATTTAAATTTTCTGAATAATCAATAACTTATTTAATTAAAATACCAATTTGTTTTTTTACTTCATCAATAACTTTCATCGTGTGATGTGAAGTTTCCAAATTGAGTGCATTAAAATCTTTATTTTTAATCGCTTCTATAAAATGTGCTATTTCATATGACATAGGTGGTGCATCACTCACTATTTCATCAATAACTTCTCCATGACGATTCAACTTCTGGACTTTATTTGGTGCAGAGATTTTATCTATTAGTATAATACCTTCTTCACCAATAATCTCAGATGGTAGATGGCTATCAATAATTTTTGAATAGCTGAGTACAGATGTCATATAATGATGATTACAAATTATCGTACCTTGCCCATCAGCGCCAGTTGACAACAGTTTGCCAGTCGCCTGAATTGTCTTAGGCATTCCGAATAAATTAACTAAAGGACTGATTGTATAAACGCCTAAGTCCATTAATGCCCCATTCCCCAGTTCAGGTTTAAAAGCATTTTCTACAATGCCATCCTTATATTTATCATAGCGAGAGGAATATTGATTATAGTGGAAGTTAGCACGACGTATTGTTCCAATTTCTCTTATCCATTCATGAAGTTTGATAAAAGATGGTGAGTAAATACTTTTCATCGCTTCCATGAAGAACACATCATTATTCTCCATCGCCTGATACATTAAATTAAAGTTTTTTTCACTTGTGGCGATCGGTTTTTCGCATAAAACATGTTTCCCATGATTCATTGCTTGTATTGCCTGTTGATGATGTAATATATTTGGTGTAGCTATATAAATGATATCCACTGCTTCATCATTCAATAATTTATCCATATTATCTGTAAAGTTAGGAATATCATATTTTTCCGCAAAACTTTGCGCACGTTCAATCGTTCTGGAATAGACACTATGTAGTTCAAATTCTGGAACAGTTTTACCAGCTTCGATAAATCGATCAGTAATCCAATTTGTTCCGATAAGACCAAATTTCATTTATTTCACCCCGGAATTTTTATCGTTTATTTATTAATTAGTATACACCTTAACAATGCTAAATGGAGGAATTTTCATGAATATTCACGAAGATATCAAAAAGATGAAAGACTATTTTGCAACACATGAAACAAAGCAGATTAAAATAAGAAGAAAAAAATTAAAAGCGTTAAAAAAAGCAATTAAAGCACATGAAACCGATATTATCGACGCTTTAAACAGCGATCTTGGTAAGGGGAAAGTTGAAGCGTACGCTACTGAAATCGGCATCGTGTTAAAAGAACTTTCTACATATATTAAAGAAATCAAAAACTGGAGCAAGGTGAAGTCTATCAATACGCCGATGATGCAATTTCCAGGTAAAAGTTATTTAATGTATGAACCTTATGGTACTGTGCTTATCATCGGACCATTCAACTATCCATTCCAACTCGTTATGTCACCATTAATCGGTGCTATCGCAGCCGGAAACTGCGTAGTTGTCAAACCTTCAGAACATACACCTCAAACAAGCATTGTTATCGAACAAATTTTGGAGGAAGTTTTTGAACCTGAATACGTAAAAGTGATTCAAGGAGAAAAAGAAGTGACATCAGCTTTACTGGACGTTCGATTTGATTATATCTTCTTTACAGGTAGTACAAAAGTAGGACAAATCGTCTATGAAAAAGCAAGCAAACATCTTACACCAGTAACGTTAGAACTCGGTGGTAAGAGCCCTACGATTATAGATGATACTGCTAATATTAAAGTGGCGGCTGAACGCATTGCGTTCGGTAAATTCATGAATGCCGGTCAAACTTGTATTGCACCTGATTATGTATTGATCGACAATAAAGTTAAAGAAAAATTTCTTAAAGCGATGCAATCTACATTGAATGAATTTTACGGAAAGAATGCTTTAGAAAGTGAAGACTATGGTCACATTATCAACGACCAGCACTTTAATCGCTTAACAGCAATGATTGATGAAGCACATGAACGTATTCTTATCGGAGGCACATCAAAAGCAGATGTACTACATATTGCACCGACACTTATTGATGCTAGATTAAACGACTTATCGATGCAGGAAGAAATATTCGGGCCTATCTTACCAATCATCGGTTACAATAACAAAGAAGAAATTTTTGAAACAATTCAGCAATATGAAAAACCATTAGCATTATATATATTTAGCGATGATCAGGATTTTATTAGAGACGTATTCACACGTGTATCATTTGGCGGTGGATGTGTAAATGATACAATCATGCATGTCGCTAACCCTTATTTGCCTTTTGGCGGTGTTGGACACTCAGGTATGGGACACTACCACGGAAAATATACATTTGAATTATTCAGTCACCAAAAAGCATATATGACAAAAAGTACCAAGCTGGAATCCGGTATTATGTTCCCTCCTTACAAAGGAAAATTCAGATACGTCAAACAAATATTTAAATAATATAGTAATAAATAAGGAAGATCTCAAATTCGAGATCTTCCTTTTTAGGTTAATTATTAAATTTCTTCGTCTCTTCTTTTACGAGAAGCTGCGATTAATGCGCCACCAGCTAATAATGCTGCTGCTGCACCTGTTGCAATTGCTGCATTGTTCGCTTCACCTGTATCAGGTAAGTTATTTCTATCTGGAGTTACGGTAGCTTTCTCAGAATCTTTAACATCAGGTACTTGGCCACCATCTGCTGGAGGTGTTACTGGTGTTTTGTCATCTCCACCACCGTTGTCGCCAGGTTTAGTGCCGGGATCTTTGTCTCCGCCACCATTGTCGCCAGGTTTAGTGCCAGGATCTTTGTCTCCACCACCGTTGTCGCCAGGAGGCGTAATACCTGTATCACAATTCGGTCCAGCTTCGCCAGTACCATAGTAACCTTGGTCTACATCCGCGTTAGATTTATCTTTTAAGTTTACGATAACATCGATTGGACCATCTGAATCAACTTCATCATTTAAGTCTGCTTCGATATTAGCGATAACTGGCGACCAGTCTAATGGGTTGTGGAAGTTTACGATGTAAGTTCCTTCAGCTAAACCATGGAACGCATATTCTCCCCAAGCATTAGTATAAGTTTCACCAATTGTATTACCAGAGTAGTCACGTAATGTTACACGTAATCCTACAACTGGGTTTTCTCCAGCGTCTTGCATGTTGTTACGGTTAGCATCCCACCATACTTTGTTTCCGATAGATAAGTTACCAGCTGTACCTTCACCGATAGAAACAACGGAACATACTTCTGGAGGTAATGGTAATTTTGTTGGAGGTGTTACTTCTCCACCACCTGGAGGTGTTACTGGTGGTGTTACTTCTCCGCCGCCTGGAGGTGTTACTGGTGGTGTTACTTCTCCACCGCCGCCTGGAGGTACAATAACTGGAGAACCAGTTTTTAATACATAACCTTGGTCTACATCAAAGTTACTCGCACCATTAATGACAACACGTACATCTGTTGGACCATCTGAATCGATTACATCATGTAAATCAGCTTCTAAGTTAGCGATAACTGGTGACCAATCTAATGGATTGTGGAAGTTAACGATATAAGTTCCGTTTGGTAAGTTATCAAATTGATAATGACCATTTGCATCAGTATAAGTTGTACCGATTAAGTTACCTGCTTCGTCACGAATTGTAACTTTTAAATCTTTAACGGGTGCTTCATTTGGATCTTGTAAGTTATCTAAGTTGCCTTCTTTATCTTGATCATCCCACCATACTTTATCTCCGATAGAGTATTTACCTTCAGGTATAACTGGGTCTGGCGTTGGTTCAGGAGTTGGCTCTGGTTTACCAGGATCTGGCGTTGGAACTGGAGTAACTACTCCGCCTCCACCATTATTTACATAACCTTGGTCTACATCCAGATTGTCTTTACCAATGATATCAGCTAAAACTGCCACAGGACCGTCTGAATCAATAACTTCGTCTCCTAAGTTAGCAATAACTGGTGACCAGCCAAGTGGTGTATCAAAATCAACACGGTAAGTACCGTTTGGTAAGTTATCAAATCTGTACTGACCGTTAGCATCAGTGTAAGTTTCACCTACAAAGTTGCCAGCATAGTCATGTAAAGTTACTTTAATACCTTCGATACCTTTTTCGTCAGCATCCTGAACATTATTTGGAGCTTTAGTATCTTCTTCTAATTTATCTTCCCAAACTTTATCACCTAAAGAATATTTACCAGTATCAGGTTTTTCTGTTGGAGGCGCTTCTGTTGTTGGAGGCGCTTCTGTTGTTGGAGGCTCAACAGTACCTGGTAAATCATCTACTGAATGTCCTGCACCTTTTTTATATCCTTGGTCTACATGTAATGAATCATTGTTGTTGATTACAACACGAACATCTGTTGGACCATCTGAGTCTCTGTCATCACTTGCATCAAAATCAACGTTAGCGATAACAGGTGACCAAGTTAATGGATTTTTAAATGTTACATTATAAGTACCATTTTTTAAACCAGTAAACTCATAGTAACCAGTTGCATCTAAAGATTTTTCCGCAACGATATTACCAGCTTCATCACGTAATTCAACTTTGAAAACTGCTAACTCTTCAGGAGTAGCTAATACTAAACTTTCATTTTCATCACGTAAGCTGTTGTTAGCTTCACCGTTAGCGCCTAAAAGATCGTCAAAGATACGACCAGCAATTTTATGGTTGCCAGTGTCCTCAACTGGTACTTCTGATGCCGCTGCTTCTGTAGTCGCTGCCTCAGTCGTTGCTGTGTCATCTGTTGCTGCATTTGCCTGGCTTCCTGTAAACACTAAAGATCCAATTAAAATTGAAGCTGTACCCACAGATGAAAATTTTCTGATTGAAAATTTATTTAATCTGTTAGGAAGGAAATCTAATTTACTTTTGTTTGATTTTTTCATACAAAATCCTCCTTTAAAATAAAAACATGCAATAATGCTACAATGAACACATTATACACTTTTATTCTATAGACTTTATTTTCTTAAGTAAACCCTTATTAAATCGCTTAAGATTGAAATTAATATAATTTTCAGTATTCTTAAAAAAAATATCAAATGTACAACTCTAAGTTATTTATTTTGAAAATATTTACATTATACTTTATTTCAATAACATTTTAATCATTCCCCTATATTTATTAATCATGTATATAGAAATTAAACTGTTAGACCAATCATTATGAAATATTTATGAATAAAATTTAATTTTAATAATATATTCTTATAATATTTTTCAGATTAATTCACTTTATTATTAAATATGTTAAAAATAATCATTTCTGTGTAGAATTATTTACTCTAAATGTGTCTAAATTGTGACGATTTATATATAGCGAAATTTTTTACATTAAGTGCTAATATATATCTGCTCTGCGTGTTTTTAATAAAGGTATTTTAGTTCTTATATTTCTAATTTCTTCTATATTAACAGTTGCTTGAATTGTCCCTTCCCCTAATATTATTTTTGTAGTGGCTTCTCCTAATGGATTTATCACCATCGATTTTCCACCAAATACCGTATTATTGCACTTTCCGATACTGTTGCTTGCAATGACATAAACTTGGTTTTCAATTGCTCTGGCATACAGTAATTTTTCAAATTGACTGATACGTTCTATCGGCCACTCTGCTACAACAAATAGTACTTCAATTCCTTCTAAGGCTAATTTCCTCGATATTTCAGGGAATCGCAGATCATAACAAATAATAACGCCCATCTTTACATTATCTATTTCAAAAATTGAAATATTATTCCCTTGTGTTAAATAATTTGGTTCATCTAGCATCGGTACTAAGTGTAATTTATCGTATTGATGTATAAGTTCACCTTTTTTATTAATAACAATTGCTCGATTGTAAATCTTATCTTCGACTCTGACAGCAATTGATCCTCCAACAATATTTATTTGATATTGCTTTGCAAGTTCACTTAACTTCTCAATTTCTCGTTGCCCATTGTCAGATGTGATATGCACTAACTCCTCCAAAGTATATGAGGTGTTCCACATCTCTGGTAATACAGCAATTTCTACATCATCGAGTGTCGATAACCAATTTGCAACTTTCTCAATATTTTTCTCGGGTTCACCTGGAATAATCTCCATTTGATAAATCGCAATTTTCATATCATCACTCCATTTTTACAATTATTTTACATGTGTTTAATACTAATTTGTTATTATTATTTTATCATTGAAATGTTAAAAGGAGATTTTTAATGATTATTAAAGAAAGAAAATTTGATATGGAATTATCCTATTTACTGCAGCTAAGCATTCGGGCTAAACTTTCTTATGAAGATAATGAAGAGATTGATACGCGGATAAAAGGAATAAATGGTGAACGGAGTTTCGATGCTTTAGTTAACCAACATCTCAAGCACGGACTAGTATTCAATAATTTACAATTTAATGTTAATAAACAATACTTTCAAATTGATGCACTCATAATCATGAAGGGACAAATATTTATATTTGAATTTAAAAATATGTACTGTGATGTCTGCTATAAAGACAATCTATTCTACTTTCTGAATGGTACACCTATTGAAAAGTTAAACGAACAAAGAATTAGAACACCTAAATTATTTAAAATACTTCTTACACAAAACCTCATTGACCTACCCTTCAACTACTACACTACATTTGTTAATCCCGATTATAAAGTTTATGGTTACCAAGTTCATGACAATATATTAGAGTATCAAGATAATTACAAAATAATTACAGAGAATAGTAAGATTACTATCGCTAAATATGATGAATATATTGCTAAAAAATTAATAGATTTGCAATATACAGATGAAAAATTCAATTTTAGAAAACGTATTAATATTGAAGATTTAGGTATGGGCGTTGTATGCCATTGTCATGTTGCAAAGTACGAAAAAGTTTCGAATCGAAAATTTAAGTGTCCAGCATGTAAAAAAGAAGTTAATTGTAATGACTATCTACAAAAAGCAATCGAAGACATCCATTTAATTTATCCGATGGAGCGATTAACCGTGAGTCTGGTCAAAAAATGGACAGAAAATTATATTAGTAGCGAAAAGATACGTACATATTTGAATACACATCATAAAATATTTAAGAATGGGCCTTTAACTTTTTATCGTTAATAACTTTAATTGATGCTGAAATTGGGGGTTTACCCATTTCACCACCAGTTCCACTCTTGAAATTGGGGGTTTACCAATTTCAGCATCAGTTTCACTCTCGAAATTGGGGATTTACCCATTTCAAACCTCACTACTCACAAAAAAATTCCTACCTCAATTCGAGGTAGGAATTATCTCTATAAAAATTGAACACATACGCCTTCTGGTGCACGTTTATCGTTTTCTAACATTGTTAACCTTCCTGTTTCTTTATCTCTTTCAAATAAAGTCAACACACCATCAGCTTCATGCGCACAAACAAGAAAAGTATCGCTTGGATCAATATTAAAGTCACGTGGCCAGTCTCCACCAGTTCCTACAATTTCAACTAATTCAATCTTCTCTCCATCACCTAATACTTTGAATACAGCAATAGATTGATGTCCACGGTTGGAAGCATATAAATATTTACCGTCATGACTTAATCGAATCGCTGCTCCTTGTGAGTTTTCTGTAAAGTCACTTGGAATAGTAGATAATTTATCTAACATTTCAAATTTACCATCTGCATATTTCATTACAACAACTTCATTGCTTAACTCTGTAAACAAGTATGCATATTTGCCGTTTTCATTAAAAATTAAATGTCTAGGCCCCATTCCTGGCTCAACTTTTAAAGTCTCAACGCGTTTAAATCCATTATTTCCAAAAGTAAATGTAATTACTTCATCAGTTCCCAAATCAACAGCGACTGCATATTTTCCATCTGGTGTTTCCTGGATATAATGCGTATGTGCGTGATCCTGGCGTTCTTTATTCGGTCCAGTTCCTTCTTGCTGTGCAATATCAATTAATTCTAATACTTCACCAGTTGTTTCATCTAATTTATATAACCTTACAACACCTGGTCCGTAAACCGCTTCTAATAAATATTTTCCATCTTGTGTTATCCAGATATGACATGCTGAATCTGTAGAAGATAAGTTGTCATTAATCACTGTTAATGTTCCATCTTCATTAATTTGATAACTTTGTATACCTGCATTGCTATCTGCTTTTTTAATACCATACAATTTATCACCATGTTGTTGAATATATGTTGATCCAGGCACTTCATATCCTGTTTCTACCGTCTTGATTGTCTTTTCTTCTGTATCCAATGTAAAGCTATAAATCCCTTTACCGTCTTGCTTTGTATAAGATCCGATAAATCCTTTTACTTCACTCATTGTATCGCCTCCTGTTAATTTCATTTTAACAAAATCACATTCAGATTGCGAAAAGTTGAAAATAATTTAGCAAAAATAAAAATTTTTTGTTGCTTATAGTTTAGTAATACATTACAATTTGTTTGGTATTAATAAATGACAGTTTTACATTACTAATAGTTAAGTAAGACTAATATTTAAATCTTTCCCAATTTTAAGGAGTGGCCAATGACTCAAACATATTACTCCAAGGCTTTTCATAGTATCGATAAATCAAAGCATACATTGACGCCTTTATTTACGGCCTTAAAAGAGTACGAAGAACAACACGTTACAAGTTTTGATGTTCCAGGACATAAGCGTGGCCTGGATCCTGACTATAAATTGAACTACTATGGTACGCGTACTTTACGTCACGATGTAAATTCAATGCCAACGTTAGATAACTTTGATCATCCAACCAGTGTCATTCAGAAATCACAAGCTTTGATGGCTGATTTGTTTCAGGCAGAGGAAGCACACTTTTTATTAAATGGTACGACGTCTGGTATACAGGCAATGATTCTGTCTACACTCAAGCCGAAAGATAAACTGTTACTTCCAAGAAATGTTCATAAATCAGTACTGAATGCGATGGCACTCGCTGATGTTACACCTGTTTATATGGTACCTGAATTTGATACAGAATACGGGATTGCACATAATATCAGTGTAGAAACTATACGCAAAACGATTGCAGCACATCCCGATGCGAAGGCATTGTTCATTATGAACCCGACTTATTTCGGGGCAGTAAGCGATTTAAAAGAAATTGTTTCAATTGCACATAACGC
>CAACWL010000125.1_pt1 | contig 19431 bp, 18 predicted proteins | sample 2275641 | NCBI WGS metagenome assembly CAACWL01 (sample SAMEA5312462, study PRJEB27640) | indoor metagenome | biome: indoor environment; feature: uncontrolled; material: polymer tiles stone | place: Germany | collected 2014-07-07 | reverse complement strand
ACAATATTAAATTAAAAAGTAATTTACATTTTTTTAAAATTTGAATAAAATTATATTATACGAATTTTGTTAAATGATATAGAGTAATACTGTATTGCTGTACTTTAACAATGTAATACATTAAAATATAAGTACTAAAGTTTAAGGGGTGTTGATATTGCAAATCGAGAAAATTAAGGGGAAACAACTAGATGAATTGTTCGATGCAATTCTAACGCTGGAATCTCGTGAAGAATGTTATCAGTTTTTTGATGATCTTTGCACAGTGAATGAAATTCAGTCTTTATCACAACGTCTACTTGTTGCTAAGATGATTAAACAAGGATTTACATACGCTGCAATTGAAAAAGAATCAGGTGCATCAACTGCTACTATCTCAAGAGTGAAACGCTCTTTACAATGGGGAAACGATGCCTATACGATGGTTTTAGACAGAATGAATATCGAAACAAAATCTTAATTTCCAAGTACTGGGTCATATTTGATTCAGTATTTTTTTTGGCATATAATAGTAAATGAAATGAGGAGAAGACATGAAAAAATCTTTGCTTGTATTGTCAGCTATCCTATTAGCTGCCTGTAATCAAGGTGAAACCAATCAACAAACACATAAGAATTCAACACAGCAGACAGAAATGTCTTCAGAAAAAGAGACTACTGTTTCTGATGGTTCTACTACAATACCATCAGACCATAAAAAACATCAAAAAGAAGTAAAAGATGGCATAACTTATATTGATAATATATTAATTGTGAATAAAGATATTGTATTACCTGAGTCATATGCACCAGGCGAAATACAGGAAGCAAGACAAGCGATTGATCACTTGATACAGCAAGGTAATGCACAGGGTCTAAACCTGGTATTACGCAGTGGATTTAGAAGTTATGCGACACAAACTGAATTATATAACAATTATGTAGCACGAGACGGTCAAAGTAAAGCGGATACGTATAGTGCGCGTCCAGGGCATTCTGAACATCAGACAGGATTAGCATTTGATTTAGGAAATACTGCCGGAACAGATGATTTTAAAGTTTCTTTTGAAAACACGGCTGAAGGTAAATGGATCAAAGAAAATGCTCAGGAATATGGTTTTATTATAAGATACCCTAAAGACAAAACAGATATTACCGGCTATCAATATGAACCTTGGCATTTGAGATATTTAGGTAAAGAAATAGCTCAGAAAGTCAAAACAAGTGGATTGACACTAGAAGAATACCTTGGTTTGAAGTAGTTAGATATTAAGGAGAAACAAATGAAGAAAATATTATTAGCATCAGTGTTATTACTTACAAGCTGTAGTCTTCCGGAATCTATAGTTAAGCCTGAAAAAAGCGAAGAAAAAGCAGCTGACACAAAAGACGCACAAAAGAAAGATAAAGCAGTACAACAGAAAAAAGAAGCATTGCAGAAAAAACAGGTGACAAAATACAAGAAAGAAGTTAAAAATGGCGTGACATATATTAACGGAATTCTTATTGTAAATAAAAAAATTAGTTTACCATCAACGTATAATCCTGGAGAAAATAAAAATGTCAGAAAGATATTAAATAAGATGATCGTGGATGCCCAAACAGATAATATGCATCTTGTTGTACGCAGTTCATATCGCAGTTATGCGGCCCAGAAAGCATTGTACGATAAATTTGTTGCTTTAGATGGTCAGCAAATTGCTGAATCATATAGTGCAAAACCTGGGCAATCAGAGCATCAGACAGGTCTTGCATATGATATCGGTTCACGCGAATCAGTAGCCAACATGAGTATTCAGTTTGGGCAAACACCTGAAGGGAATTGGCTGAAAGAAAATGCACATAAATATGGCTTTATTATCCGTTATGGCAAAGATAAAACGCATATTACAGGCTACCGCTATGAACCGTGGCATATTCGCTACGTCGGTAACGAACATGCAGCAAAGTTATACCGCTCTGGTCAAACTTTAGAAGAATATTTAGGTGTATACAAAAAGCCGGTTGCGAAAAAAATCTCTCGAAAAATACCCACAACGGAAGAACCAACAACTGAAAAATCTACAGCTGAACTGTCAACATCAGAAATGTTAACCATAGAACAACCATTAACAGAACAACCATTAACAGAACAACCAACAATAGAAAATAACACCTCACAGTAGGTGTTATTTTTATGCAAACATATGTTTCGTTTCGCATTAAAAATGCACAAAAAAATGATATAATATTCATTATTATTATAAAAGGAGACACCTTATGTACGAGATTCAAGATTGGCAACATGTATTCAAGTTAGATCCTGCAAAAGAAATCAGCGATAATGATTTAGAACGTATTTGTGAATCAGGTACAGATGCAATTTTTATCGGGGGCTCAGATAATGTGACGATGGAAAATGTATTAGATTTAATGAGTCGCGTCCGACGCTATCCTGTGCCTTGTGTATTAGAAATTTCAAATATTGAAAGTGCGATTCCAGGGTTTGATCATTATTTAATTCCTTCAGTGTTAAATAGTGATAACGTTCATTTTCATAATGCTATGCTACACGAAGCGATTAAACAGATGGGACATATGATGGATTATGATTTATTTACAATGGAAGGTTATGTAGTATTAAATCCGGACAGTAAAGTAGCGAAACTAACGCGTAGTAATACAGATTTAAATCAGGATGATATTGCTGCTTATGCAGAAATGATTGAACATCTATATGGCTTAAAAGCAATGTATATCGAATATAGTGGCACATATGGAGACGTCAGTCTGGTTAAGGCTGCCAAAGAAAGGCTGAATCAAACGCGACTTATCTATGGTGGTGGTATTGATTCATTACAGAAAGCACGTGAGATGTTCGAAGTAGCAGATACAATTGTAGTAGGAAACGTAATTTATACAGATATCAAAAGTGCATTACAAACAGTAAAGGTTAGGGGTTAATATTGTGAATGATTTATTAAAGAACATGAATGAAGAGCAACAGAATGCAGTGAAGACGACAGAAGGACCACTGCTTATCATGGCAGGAGCAGGTTCAGGAAAGACACGTGTTCTAACGCACCGCATTGCTTATTTAATCGATGAAAAAGATGTATCACCATATAAAATATTAGCAATAACATTCACAAATAAAGCAGCAAAAGAAATGAAAGAGCGTGTAAAAAATATTATCGGCGATGCATCAGACGTAATATGGATTTCTACGTTTCACAGTATGTGTGTAAGAATTTTAAGACGTGATATCGATAGAATAGGCATCGAACGCAACTTTACGATACTTGACCCGACTGATCAGCGTTCTGTCGTAAAAGATATACTGAAAAAAGAGAATATTGATCCGAAGAAATATGATCCAAGAATGTTTGTCGGTGAAATTTCTAATTTAAAAAATGAACTGAAAACACCTGATGATGCACAAGCAGATGCAAATGATTTTATGAGTGTGATGGTTGCAAAAGTGTATAAACAATATCAGGAGAAATTACTTAAAAACCATGCGCTCGACTTTGATGATTTAATTATGATGACATTAAAGTTATTTGAACGTGTACCTGATGTATTAGATTATTACCAGAATAAATTTCAGTATATTCACGTCGATGAATATCAAGATACGAATAGGGCGCAATATATGCTTGTTAAGATGCTCGCAGACAAGTTCAAAAATTTATGTGTCGTAGGGGATTCGGATCAATCTATCTATGGTTGGCGTGGTGCAGATATTTATAATATCTTAAGTTTTGAAAAAGATTATAAAGATGCGAAGACGATATTTTTAGAAAGAAACTATCGTTCAACGAAGAATATATTATTTGCTGCCAATGAAGTCATTAAAAATAATACAGAACGTAAGCCGAAAGCATTATGGACAGATAATGATCACGGCTCTAAAATTAATTATTATAAAGCACAATCAGAACGTTCTGAAGCAGAATATATTGTATCGGAAATATTGAAGAAAAAGCGTGATGGTTATGCCTTGAAAGACATGGCAATTCTATATCGTACGAATGCACAATCACGTGTACTGGAAGAAACTTTGATGAAATCAAATGTTAACTATACGATGGTCGGTGGAACAAAATTCTATGATAGAAAAGAAATTAAAGATATATTAAGCTATTTGAGATTAATCGCAAATAGTAATGAAGATATTAGTTTCACGCGTATTATTAATACGCCTAAACGAGGCATTGGACCATCTGCGTTAGATAAAATCGTAGCGTATGCTGAGAACAATGGTTTAAGTTATTTTGATGCGTTAGCTGAAGTAGACTTTATCGGTTTACCGAAAAAGACGACTGAAAAGCTTGTCCAGTTCTATAACATGTTAGATAACATTATGAAACAGCAGGAATTTTTGTCTGTTTCTGAACTTGCAGAAGAAGTACTTGAACAAACAGGATATATGCGCATGTTAGAAGCGGAAAATACACTAGAATCTCAGTCACGTATTGAAAATATTCAGGAGTTTATGAGTGTACCGAAAGATTATGAAAAGGAAACACCCGACGAAGAACAGTCACTGATTAATTTCCTTACGGACCTACAACTTGTTGCAGATGTTGATAACGCAGATTTAGAAGCAGGAATTACATTGATGACAATGCACTCAGCAAAAGGTTTAGAGTTTAAAGTGGTATTTATTGCAGGACTTGAAGAAACGATCTTTCCACATTCAAGAAGTTTGAATAGTGACAGTGAGATGGAAGAAGAACGTAGATTGATGTACGTTGCAATTACACGTGCTGAAGAGCATCTCTATCTAACACATGCAGATATGCGCAGTTTATTCGGAAGAACTCAAGCGAATAGAAAATCAAGATTTATTACTGAAATTCCTGATGATATTTTAGATACACCAGCTAGACCAACGTACCCTAAAGGTGTGAAACGAGGACCTGCAAGACGAATGACGACTACAGCAACCTCAGCACCGAGTGACTATAAAGTTGGCGATAAAGTTATGCATAAAGCCTGGGGAGAAGGTTTAGTAAGTAACGTTAGTGAAAAGAATGGTTCAACAGAACTTGATATTATATTTAAATCAGTTGGTATGAAACGTCTATTAAGTCAGTTTGCACCGATTGAAAAAAAGGAGTAACCAATGGAAAAAAGAGTTCAGGAATTACATCAACTTTTACATCGATATAATTATGAATATCACGTATTGGATAATCCAACGGTACCGGATGCAGAATATGATAAGCTATTACACGAATTAATTGCTATAGAAGAGAAGCATCCTGAACTGAAAACTCAGGATTCACCAACGGTTCGTGTCGGAGCTGAACCTTTATCCAAGTTTGATAAAGTTGATCATGATACACCGATGCTAAGTCTAGGTAATGCTTTTAGCGAAGAGGATTTAATCGCATTTGATACACGTGTTAGAAACGAAGTAGGTAACGTAGAATATATGGTAGAGCTAAAAATAGATGGATTAGCTGTTTCACTAAAATATGTGGATGGCGTCTTTGTTCAGGGATTAACACGTGGAGATGGAACGACCGGTGAGAATATCACTGAAAATTTAAGAACCATCTATGCGATACCATTAACAATTAAAGAGCCGTTAACGTTTGAAGTGCGTGGGGAAGCTTATATGCCTAAAAGTTCATTTATCGCATTAAATGAACAACGTGCTGCAAATGGTGAACAACTGGCCGCAAATCCTCGTAATGCTGCTGCAGGTTCACTGCGTCAGCTTGATTCAAGGCTTGCCGCTAAACGAAAGCTTGATATCTTCTTGTACAGTGTGAATGATTTACGTGAGATTAATGCATCAAGTCAAAGTGAAGCATTAGATCGACTTGATGCAATTGGATTTAAGACAAACCCTGAACGTAGATTATGTAAGGATATGCAGGAAGTTTTTGAATATATTAAGCTCTGGACAGAAAAACGTGAAAATTTAACATACGATATTGATGGTATCGTTATTAAAGTTAATAATTTAGCGAAACAGGATGAATTAGGATTTACAGCTAAATCACCGAAATGGGCAATTGCTTATAAGTTTCCGGCAGAAGAAGTTGTAACGACATTAAACGATATTGAACTATCTATCGGAAGGACGGGCGTTGTAACACCAACTGCGATTTTAGAACCCGTTAATGTTGCAGGTACGACTGTTGGACGTGCATCACTTCATAATGAAGATCTGATTCACGAAAAAGATATTCGTATTGGAGATTCTGTCGTTATTCGTAAAGCTGGGGAAATTATTCCTGAAGTTGTGCGTGTCGTACTTGATCGTAGACCTGAGGGTGCAACAACTTATCATATGCCTGAAGTATGTCCGTCATGTGGTCATGAACTTGTGCGTATTGAAGGAGAAGTTGCCTTACGTTGTATTAATCCGAAATGTGATGCAAAACTTGTAGAAGGAGTAATACACTTTGTTTCAAGAACAGCGATGAACATCGATGGACTTGGAGAACGCATTGTACAAAGCTTATATCAGGAAGGTATCATTCATGATGTTGCAGATATTTATAATTTAACACGTGAACAACTTTTACCGCTTGAACGCATGGGGGAGAAGAAAGTAGATAAACTACTCAGCGCAATAGAAGCATCGAAATCCAATTCGCTGGAACGATTATTATTTGGATTAGGTATTCGTCATCTAGGTGCTAAAGCAAGTCAAATATTAGCACAGGAATATCATACAATGGATCGCTTAAAATCTGCTACAATAGAAGCGTTAACTGAAATAGATGATATTGGACATAAAATGGCGCAGTCACTCGTTACTTATCTGCAAAATGAAGATATTATTAAATTAATTGATAAACTCGCGGCAAGCGGCGTCAATATGACGTATAATGGACAGAAAAAAGAAGATATCGAAATTCATCCGGTATTCGGTAATAAAACCATTGTACTTACTGGGAAATTAAACATAATGTCACGTAGTGATGCAATGAAAGCACTTACTGATCTAGGTGCAAAAGTAACAAGTTCTGTAACGAAAAAAACAGATTTAGTCATAGCAGGTGAAGATGCTGGAAGTAAGCTTGAAAAAGCGCAAACATTAGGCATTGAAGTCTGGAATGAAACAATGATGATAGAAGCACTTAAGTAATAAATAGTTAGGAGAAAAAGATGAAACGTTTAGGCTATTTAGTATTATCGACACTTATATTAGCAAGTTGTTCGAATTCTGAAACGACAACCAATAATCAGAATAAAGAAAAAGAAGAAAAGCAAATTGCTACTGATATTCAAATTTCAAATGACTATTTTAGAACGTTATTACCGTTTAAAGAAAGTCAGGCACGTGGATTAACAAGTACAAATACGTCTAGCAGCTACAATGGAGAAGCATTTGAAACAGGTTTATTACGTATCAGTAAGAACGTTTTTTCTCCTGATGAGTATTTGTATCGCGATGGCCAATTACTGACAAAAAGTGCTGTAGAAAGTTATCTGGAACCACAATATACAAAAGCTGAAATAGACAAGATGGACAAGGATGAACGTATCGAAAAAAATGCATATGCCAACTTCGGTTTGAATCCATCGCATAAAGGTGAAACAGATCCAACGAAGATTGCAAAAGAATCGCCAGCTTATTTATCGCATATTATTGAACAGGACTTCTTTACGGAATCAGACGCAAAACGTAAGAAAATTTCCGGTATGACAATCGGCCTTGCGATGAATAGTGTTTACTACTATCAAAAAGAAGCATATGGTGAAGTGTATAGTGAAAATTTAGATAAAAAAGAAGTTGAGAAAAAAGGGAAAGCAATGGCAGATGAGATACTATCTCGCTTACGTGTGAAACAGGAATTAAAGGATATTCCGATTACGTTTGCAATCTTTATACAATCATCATCAGAAAGTATTACTCCAGGGAATTTTGTCTCTTATGCTGTAAGTGAGGAAAGCAGTAAGAAGATTGGAAAATGGAAGTCTGTAAATGAAAAGTATGTATTGTTACCTTCAGCTGATGCAGATAAATTAAATGAGAAATTAAATAATGATTATAAACAATTTAACGATCAGCTACAAACGTATTTTCCAAACTTTACGCAATCAATAGGAACAGGTTATTTTGTCAACGATTCGATTAAAGAGCTGAATATTAACGTGCCATTAGACTACTTTGGTAAAGCAGAGGTAGTAGGTGTTACACAATATATTGCAGACCTAGCAATGAAGAATTTCAGTCAAGTTGATAATTTAGAAATCTCTATCGTAGATAACGATAAACCACTTGCGTTAATCGTGAAAAATAAAGGTGCTAAAGAACCGACGATTCATGTATATCGTCAGTAAATTATAAAAAAGCCATTCAATACGAAAGTGTATTGAATGGCTTTTTGTGTGAAATGATTTTAGGAAGGGTAAGTGTCTTCAAAATAAATCTGAGGTCACTTTCATATAAAAATATAATGATTAACTTCTAACAATACGTTTCATTTCATCAAATTCATCAATAATACGTTGTTCTGGCTTTGGTGTCATCAGAGACACTAATACAGTAGAAACTAAACTGATGATAAATCCAGGAATGATTTCATAATATTCGAAGATGCCGCCATGAGATTTCATGAAGATCCAGAAGATTACGGTGATTGAACCTAATACCATACCTGTAATTGCACCATGTTTCGTTAAGCCTTTCCAGTATAATGATAACAATACAAGTGGTCCGAATGCAGCACCAAATCCAGCCCATGCATTACCGACTAAGTTTAAGATTGTATCATTTGGGCTCCATGCAATCGCACCAGCGACTACTGCTACAAGCAATACAGAAATTCTTCCAACTAAAACGAATTCTTTCTCACGACTTGTATCCTGTAAACTAGATTTCGTGAATAACATATAAAAGTCTTGTGTTAAAGCTGAACTTGTTACAAGTAACTGTGAAGAAATCGTACTCATAATAGCCGCTAAAATAGCTGCTAAGAAGAATCCTGCAATTAACGGGTGGAAGAGCACTTGACTCATCACTACGAAAATTGTTTCAGGGTTTTCTAATTTTGTACCTGATTCATTGATGAATGCGATACCAACAAGACCTGTAACGACAGCACCAATCAATGAAACAGCCATCCATGAGATACCGATTCTTCGTGCTGCTGGTAACATTCTATGAGACTTAATTGACATAAATCTTACGATAATATGTGGTTGTCCAAAATATCCTAATCCCCAAGCAAGTAACGAAATAATACCTACTGTTGTTGTTCCTTTAAAGATGTCTAAGTTAGTTGGTTTTAATTCAACAACTGTATCAAATACTTCTAATCCATTTAATTTCATAATCGCTACGATCGGAACTAATACTAAAGCGATTAACATGATAACCCCTTGGAAGAAGTCAGTTAAAGATACTGCTAAATATCCACCGAACAATGTATACAGAATCACGATACTTGCCGTTAAAATTAACCCGACATGATAATTTAATCCAAATGCACTTTCAAATAATACGCCACCTGATACCATTCCGGCATGTGTATATAATGTGAAGAAGACGACGATTACTAATCCTGAAATAATCTTTAAGATACGTGTATGGTCACTAACACGTTTTTCAAAGAAATCTGGAATGGTAATTGCATTATCTGTAAGTTCTGTGTAAACACGTAGACGTGGTGCAACTAAAATGTAGTTAAGCCATGCTCCGAACGTTAACCCGATTGCAATCCATGCTGCTGAAATACCTGTTGAGTAAACAGATCCAGGTAATCCCATCAGCATCCATCCACTCATATCAGCAGCGCCTGCTGATAACGCTGTAACTAAAGCACCAAGATTACGACCACCAAGCATATACTCATCCAGCGTGCTCGTTGATTGCTTGTAGGCATAGTATCCAATGCCAAGCAAGATGAAGAAGTACACAGCGATCATGACATAGGTCATCCATGTTGCTTCAATTTTTACGTTTTGAAACGTATTTCCTAATAAAAACATTATTTATCCCCCTTTTATCCCTTTAATACATTAAATCAGAATATTTTGTACACTTTATTATAAGTCCTTTTAAAGCGTTTTCAAAGATAATTTTTAATAATTTTAGATTTTTCTTAAAAAATTTGATAAAATCTAAGGATGATATAAAGTTCAGGAGGAATATATTCATGTCAAAAGTAACGAACGAGCAAGTAAAGCACGTTGCACATTTAGCACGTCTGGAAATTACTGAAGAAGAAGCAGCAAAGTTCAGCTCTCAATTAGAAGCGATTCTTAACTTTGCAGACCAATTAGAAGAAGTAGATACAGAAAATGTTGAGCCAACATTCCATGTATTAGAACTTCAAAATGTATTGCGTGAAGATGTTGCAGAAAAGAGTTTAACACAAGAAGAAATTTTAAGAAATGCGCGTAGTACAGAAGCAGGTCAATTTAAAGTACCATCGATTTTAGACGGAGGAGAATAACAAATGTCATTAAGATATGAATCTATAGAAAATTTAACGAAATTGATTCAAGAGAAAAAAGTAAAACCTTCTGAATTAATTGAAGAAACATTTAAAAATATTAAACAAACTGATGCAACAATCAATTCTTTCTTAGCATTAGATGAAGCTGTTGCTATGGATAAAGCGAAAGCGATGGACAATCAGGAACCTACAGGTAAACTTTTCGGAATTCCGATGGGTATTAAAGATAACATCGTGACAAAAGATCTAGAAACGACTTGTGCGTCAAAAATCTTAACAGGTTTTAATCCGGTTTATGATGCGACAGTTATGAATAAGTTAAATGCGGAAAATGGTATTGTTGTCGGAAAATTAAATATGGATGAGTTTGCAATGGGCGGATCAACTGAAAACTCATTCTATAAGAAAACTGTCAATCCGTTTGATCATTCTGCAGTACCTGGTGGTTCTTCAGGTGGATCTGCTGCTGCTGTTGCAGCTAGTTTAGTACCATTTTCTTTAGGTAGTGATACTGGTGGATCAATTCGTCAGCCAGCATCATACTGTGGTGTTGTCGGTATGAAACCAACATATGGCCGCGTATCACGTTATGGTTTAGTGGCATTTGCATCTTCTCTAGATCAAATCGGACCGATTACAAGAAATGTTAAGGATAATGCAAAAGTATTAGAAATTATTTCTGGACACGACAATATGGACTCTACAAGTGCACCGGTAGAAGATGTTGACTTTTCTTCTAATATTGAAAAGGACATTAAAGGATTACGTGTTGCAGTACCAAAAGAATATTTAGGAGAAGGTGTATCTGAAGAGGTGCGTACTTCAGTTCAGAATGCGATTAAAGCATTAGAAAAAATGGGTGCTGAAATTTCAGAAGTTTCGTTACCAAATTCTAAATATGGTGTAGCAACGTACTATATTCTTTCTTCTAGTGAAGCGTCAGCGAACTTAGCGCGTTTCGATGGTATTCGCTATGGTTATCAGGCAGAAGGTGCTAAAAACTTAGAAGAGTTATACAAAAAGACGCGTCAGGAAGGTTTCGGCGATGAAGTGAAACGTCGTATTATGTTAGGAACGTACGCTTTAAGTTCTGGTTACTATGATGCTTATTATAAAAAAGCTCAAAAAGTCCGTACGTTGATTAAACAAGACTTTGAACGCGTATTTGCAGAATATGATGTTATTGTTGGACCTACTGCTCCAACTGTTGCATTCGATATCGGTGCTCAAATCAATGATCTATTAACAATGTATGCTAATGATATCTTAACAATTCCAATTAACTTAGCAGGATTACCTTCAATTTCTGTACCATGCGGAGAAGCAAATGGACGTCCAATCGGTTTACAGTTAATCGGTAAGCCGTTCGATGAGAAAACATTATACAACGTTGCATATAACTACGAGCAAGTATTTAATATGTCTGAACGTTATCAATCATTATAAGGAGAATATACTATGCATTTTGAAACAGTAATCGGACTTGAGGTCCATGTAGAACTTAAAACAGAATCAAAAATGTTTTCGGCTTCTCCTGCACATTTCGGAGCAGAACCGAACACAAATGTTAACGTGATTGACTTGGGATATCCAGGTGTATTACCTGTTGTGAATAAAACAGCTGTAGACTGGGCAATGAGAGCTGCTATGGCTTTAAATATGGATATTAGAACTTCTACGAAATTTGACCGTAAAAACTACTTTTATCCAGATAATCCGAAAGCTTACCAAATCTCACAATTTGATGAGCCGATTGGTGAGAATGGATATATTGATATCGAAGTAAACGGTGAAACGAAACGTATCGGTATTACACGTCTTCATATGGAAGAAGATGCTGGTAAATTAAGCCATAAAGACGGTTATTCATTAGTCGATTTAAATCGTCAAGGTACACCGTTAGTTGAAATCGTATCTGAACCAGATATCCGCACACCAGAAGAGGCATATGCTTACTTAGAGAAGTTAAAAGCAATCATCCAATACACAGGTGTATCTGACGTACGTATGGAAGAAGGATCACTTCGTTGCGATGCAAACATTTCACTTCGTCCAGTTGGTCAAGAGAAATTCGGTACGAAAGCAGAGCTTAAAAACTTAAACTCATTCTCTTACGTTAAAAAAGGATTAGAGCATGAAGTGAAACGTCAGGAAGAAGTTTTACTAAATGGTGGCGAAATTCTTCAGGAAACACGTCGTTTTGATGAATCTACTGGTAAAACTATTCTTATGCGTGTTAAAGAAGGTTCAGATGATTATCGTTACTTCCCTGAACCTGATTTAGTTCCTTTATTCATTGATGAAGCATGGAAAGAACGCGTACGTGCGTCTATTCCAGAACTTCCTGATGTACGTAAAGCGAAATATGTTTCAGAATACGGATTACCTGCATATGACGCACATGTATTAACATTAACGAAAGAAATGTCTGATTTCTTCGAAGCAATGATTGCTTTAGATGCAGACGCTAAACTTTCTTCAAACTGGTTAATGGGTGGCGTAAACGAATATTTAAACAAAAATCAAAAGGATTTACATGATACAAAATTAACACCAGAAAACTTAGCTGAAATGGTGAAATTACTTGCAGACGGTACAATTTCTTCTAAGATCGCGAAGAAAGTATTCGCTGAAACGGTTGAAAGTGGAAAAGCGCCGAAAGTGATTATGGAAGAACAAGGATTAGTTCAAATTTCTGATCCTGAGCAATTAAAAGCATTCGTTACTGAAGCTTTAGATAACAATCCACAATCAATTGAAGACTTTAAGAATGGTAAAGGCAAAGCGACAGGATTCTTAGTTGGTCAAATTATGAAAATTTCTAAAGGACAAGCTAACCCACAAATGGTTAACAAAATTCTTAAAGAGGAATTAGAAAAACGTTAATATATGTATTATCAGCTCTAAAAATAGGACAATATGTGCCTATTTTTAGAGCTTTTATAATACAATGATAGTAAGGTGTAATAATTAACAGTTATAAAATAATTGACAATTATTATCAAATTGATACTATTATTTTAATGAACTTAGGACGAGGAGAGAAATAGAATGATTGATATTCATAACCATATAGTATTCGGCATCGATGATGGTGCACAAACAAAAGAAGATATGCTTGATATGGCAAGAGCCGCACATGCAGAAGGAATAACTGATATTATTGCAACACCCCATCATAAAATTGGTGTGTACGAAAATTTTGGTCCGAAAATTAAAGCTTTAACAGAAGAAGTGAATACAATTATTGCCGCTGAAGGTATACCTGTAAAAGTACATGCCAGTCAGGAAGTAAGAATTTATGGAGATGTTGTTGAAGATTTAAAAAATGGTCAGGCTTTAACTTTATCTGAAGATAGCCCTTATGTGTTAATTGAGTTTCCTTCACATGAAGTACCAATATTTACAGAGCAATTATTTACGAAGATGGCTTTAGAAGGATATATTCCGATCATAGCGCATCCTGAGCGTAATTCTGAGCTTCAAAAAAATCCAAATAAATTGGCTGAACTTATAGAACTTGGTGCGCTCGCTCAAGTTACTGCCGGGGTTGTTTGTGGTCATTTAGGTGAATTTAGCAAGCAGTGTGCTGAAATGATGATGGACCATCGTTTAATTCATATAGTAGCGAGTGATGCTCATAATGTAACTTCAAGAAATTATTATATGAATGAAGCGTATGAAGCAATTGCCTGGAAATATGGCGATGAAGCAGTTAACATGTATAAAGAAAATGCCCTAAAAGTGTTAAAGGGTGAAACGATTCGTTATGTCAGTCCGATTGAAGTAGAGAAGGAAGATAAGGTTGCGAAACCTGTTAAGAAAAAGAAGAAGAAATTTCTTGGATTATTTTAAATACAACAAAAAAGCTTGTCTCCAAAAATTATTGGAGACAAGCTTTTAACTATTCAACTTTATCGTTAAATAAATAATCTGAAATTGATGTTACCCATCTTGCTACACCACGGTCTGTCAATAAACCATCAGCTACGTTGTAATAATCTTCAATTGCCTTATTGTTCGGCCATTTGTTAGATTGATTCACATAGAAAAATTCATTGTTTTGACTACCGAAATAATCTGCTTCAGCTTTTTGATATTTAGCAAAATTAGAATCATTGTATTCAGGTCTTGTACCAATGATTACTACAGGCGTATTATCGTCACCTGCTGCAGAATAGATACTTTCAACCGTTGCAATGTGGTCGTTTGACGATACATCTTCAGAGAAATCGTTTAAAGTTAATGCATCTAAAATGACTAAGTCAGGTTTAGTTTTATTAATTTTTTCGATACTTACTGTTGAAGAAGAACCAGATACTTCTACTTCATTCACTTTAATATGATCGTCAGAAGCATATGCTAACTCATCTTTAACTGTCGTGTTCTCGTCAGATGTTTGATACGGTGTAGACACAAGTGTGATATTCATGACTTTCTTATCCTTAACTGCATTGTTATAGATAGACTGAAAAGTTTTGTTTTTAAAAAGATTTGTATTCGGTTTTTTGTTTGTATCTTTTTTTACTTCTTTTTTAGTCTTGTTATCTTGTTCAGCATAGTAATCTTTACCGCCTTGCTCAGAGATTGCTTTTTCTCTAGCCTCAGAGTCAGTTACACGTGTTTCCCAAAATGTATAACCCACTGCAATTAGAATTACTGCTAAAATGATATAAATCCAAAATAATAAATTCTTCATTGCGAATTGTTCCTCCATCTTTATTCAATACTAATATAGTAACAAAAAAATGAGAAAATTTATACACACAAGTACTATTTGATAAATTTTTCTTTAAGATATATACCCTAAACATGATAAGTTAGGACATAATTAAAATAAAATTTTAAGTTTAATACTAGCTTTTTAGGATAATATAAGTAAATATATTTTAAAAGTATATGTTAAGTTGTGAACATTACAAATTGGAAAATGATTAAAATAAGATAGTAATACTACAATTGATATGGTAAAATATCTCTATATAAGTGTCGATGGTATCATTTCCTGAATCGGAGGATATTTATGATTGATTATACGCCTTGGAATGAAAAAGATTATCATCAGATTTTTATCCATGAGGCAAAAGAACTGATAGAAATTTTCAGAAATGAAATCGTTGAACTTCATCATTTTGGAAGCACTTCAGTGAAAGATTTACCTGGTAATCAGACGATAGATATATTACCAATCGTAAAAACTTTATCACAAGTGAGTTTATATAAAGATAAGATGGAGGCTATCGGTTATAAAGAAGTAGAAGTAAAAGAGATGACTGATGAACAGTGCAGACTCTTTGTAGCAAAGAAAAATCAACTGACGTTCTATGTAACGATGATTGAAAGAACAAACTTTAATGCAATTACAAGAAGACTCGCATTAAGAGACTATTTACGTGAACATAAACTTGAACGTCTGGCATATGCCAAATTTAAGATGCAACAAGCAGTGCAATATAGAAATGACTTCAACACTTATAATGTAACGAAGAATGACTATATTTTGAAATTAGAAGCAAAAGCACTTCGCTGGTATGAAGCGAAAAGAGGTTAAGCATTCTGCTTAGCCTTTTTTTCTGTCAAAATTGCATAATATATAGATTATTGTAAAATAAATAGTAACTATGCAAAATAAAAAGGGTAGGGATATGGATGACGACAGTAAATATTGCGAAAAACATAAATGATATAACTTTACAATTACAAATGGCAAATCGTCACGGATTGATAGCTGGTGCAACGGGTACAGGGAAAACTGTAACATTAAAAGTTTTAGCAGAACAATTTTCAAAGTCAGGTGTACCGGTGTTTTTGGCAGATATTAAAGGGGACTTGGCAAGTATCGCTGAACCGATGACATTAAATGAAAAAATTGAACAACGATTAAAAGACTTAAATATTACAGATTACCAGCCGAGAAGTTATCCTGTTCGTTTGTGGGATATATTTGGCGTTGATGGCGCACCAGTTAGAGCAACAATCTCTGAAATGGGACCGATGCTTTTAGCGCGTTTATTAGAATTAAACGATACGCAATCTGGTATTTTAGATATCGCATTTAAAATTAGTGATGACAATGGGTTATTGCTATTAGACTTAAAAGACTTACAATCTTTACTGAAAGAAATGGCGGATAATGCATCTGAATATAGCAGTAAATATGGAAATATTACAAAACAATCAGTAGGAGCGATTCAACGTAAACTGTTATCATTTGAATCACAAGGTGCTGAGAACTTTTTCGGTGAACCTGCTTTAAGCTTAACTGATTTTATGGAAGTAAGTCCTGACGGTGAAGGCATTATCAATGTGCTTATGGCGAATAACTTATTTACAAAACCCGTACTTTATTCAACTTTCCTTTTATGGTTATTAACAGAATTGTTTGAGGAATTACCTGAAGTTGGTGATCTAGATAAACCGAAACTTGTATTTTTCTTTGATGAAGCACATTTACTATTTAAAGATGCACCAGCATCATTTGTTACGCAAGTTGAACAAGTCGTTCGTCTTGTACGATCTAAAGGTGTAGGGGTGTATTTCATTACTCAAAATCCAATAGATTTACCTGATGAAGTGTTAGGACAACTTGGTAACCGTATACAGCATGCATTACGTTCATTTACACCACGAGATCAGAAAGCAGTGAAAAGTGCTTCTGAAACATTTAGGCAAAATCCGGAACTGGATGTGGCGGCTGTTATCGGTGAATTAAAGACAGGTGAAGCATTAATATCATGTTTAAATGAAGAAGGTCAACCTAGCATTGTAGAACGTGCCTTTATACGACCACCTGAAAGTAAGATAGGCGTTATCGATAGTACCGTTAAACAAACTGTACTTACAGAAAATCCTTATCAAGCGAAATACGGCACAGCAATCGACCGAGAAAGTGCATATGAATTGTTACAGGAAAAGTTTGCGCAATTAAAAGTTGAAAAGGAAAAGGCAGCTGAAGCAAAATTACAAGATAAAACTGTAAAAGCTGAAAAAAGAAAACCAAAATCAGAATTACAAAAAGTTGCGACAAGTGTACTTACTAGTGTAGGTCGACAAATCGGTCGTGAAATTGTACGAAATATATTCGGCGGGAGAAAACGATGATGAAAAGTGGATGGATTTATATTGTACTCATCGCAATTAATATTTCATTGGTGATTGTATTGATGACACCTACTGTCCAGAATAACGAAATATTTATTAAAGGTGTACAAGTATGTATCGTGATTGTAACATTTATTCTATTTAGAATGTATTTGAAAGACCGTGGATTTTTAAAAGAGAAGAAATAGGTGGTGTGCTTTTTGAGAAAAAGAGCGAGAATTATTTATAATCCAACTTCAGGACGAGAATTATTTAAGAAGTCATTGTCTGATGTATTAATTAAGCTAGAAGATGCAGGGTATGAAACGAGTGCCTACGCAACAAAAGCAGAAGGTGATGCGATACAAGCGGCGCGACAAGCTGTAGAAGATCGCTTTGATCTTATTATTGCGTCGGGTGGTGACGGGACGATTAATGAAGTAATAAACGGTATTGCTGAACAGGAATATCGCCCGAATATTGGTGTAATACCGATGGGTACAGTAAATGATTTCGGTAGAGCATTGCTCATTCCGAAAGATATTTTACAAGCAGTAGATGTGATTATAGAAGGAAACACTGTACCGGTTGATGTAGGTAAGATGAACAATCGTTATTTTATCAACATTGCAGGTGGTGGTAAGATTACTGAAGTAAGTTATGAAGCGCCGAGCAAACTTAAGACTGTGCTAGGGCCTTTAGCATACTATATTAAAGGTTTAGAGATGTTGCCGGAAATAAAGGCGACGGATATTCGTATTGAATATGACGGTAAGGTATTTAGTGGTGAAGTGATGTTATTTTTAATCGGATTGACGAACTCTGTAGGTGGATTTGAAAAGTTAGTACCGAACGCATCGATAAATGATGGATACTTTACTTTATTATTTTTAGAAAAAGTAAATTTTGCTGAATTCGGACATGTATTCTCACTTGCTTCACGTGGAGATCACATTAAACATCCGAAAGTACATTATATAAAAGCGAAAGATATAAAAGTATCGTCTTTTGAAAAAGTACAGCTCAATGTTGACGGTGAGTTTGGTGGGATACTACCGGCGCATTTTGTGAATTTAGAAAGACATATCAATGTATATAGTCAGTTAGATAAATTACATCCAGATAAAGAAAATGAGATTATCATTCAATATAAGCAAGACCTTGAAAAAGAATAATAAAAACTGCTTTCTCAATGTGAGAAAGCAGTTTTTATTTAAATTTCATCTGTAAACGATTCTAATAATTCATCGTATTCGAAATTACGATGTGAAGGATAAAGACTTAGTCCACCATCTGCCACAATCGTTTGACCTGTAATATATTTACTCTCCTTGCTGGCTAAAAATGCTGCTACACTAGCAATTTCTTCTGGTTCGGCAACATAGCCCATAGGGACAAATAAATCAGCATCACGTTTCGCTTCAGGTGTTTTAAAGTTCTCAGCATTTATCGGTGTATTGATGCTGCCAGGGGCGATATTATTAATACGAATTTGAACGCGCGCATATTCTAACGCTAAACTTTGCGTCATCAATTTTACGCCACCTTTACTTGCACTATAGTGTGCGTAATGTGGCCATGGAATGATTTCATGAACACTTGAAATATTAATGATACTGCCTTTAAATTTGCGATCCATAAAATGCTTTAGCGCCAGTTGACAACCGATAAATGTACCACGAAGATTAACATCAATTACTTTATCAAACTCATCAATGGGCATCGTATGGCTTGGTATATCAGACTGAATACCAGCATTATTTACCATAATATGAAATGCACCGAAATGATCGATTGTCTGCTTTACCAGACTTTCCATTTCATTTTTATTTGTAGTATCTGCTCTTATTGCAAGTGCATCGACACCAATCTCTTTTACGATATTGACAAGTTCATTTGCTTCAACTTCGCGAGAACGATAGTTGATAACTACGTTGATGCCTTCTTTTGCAAAGCGTAT
>CAACWL010000519.1_pt1 | contig 19950 bp, 16 predicted proteins | sample 2275641 | NCBI WGS metagenome assembly CAACWL01 (sample SAMEA5312462, study PRJEB27640) | indoor metagenome | biome: indoor environment; feature: uncontrolled; material: polymer tiles stone | place: Germany | collected 2014-07-07 | reverse complement strand
ATACCAGCAATATATGTTGGAAGCATCACTGTGAACAACTCTAATATTGTCTGTGTATCATTGGTGATACGAGCTACAACTTTTCCAGCTGGTAAATTATCAAAAAACTTAATCGGAAGTTTCTGTATATGACTGAATAAACTTGTACGTAAGTGTTTGATAACATTTGAACCGGCTGTCTGGAAATAGATTGTTTGATAGTAACTTAATATCGCATAGATAATTGCAATGATGAAATATACTGCTAACAATAAAAATATCGGCTGCATATTAATAATACCTTCTGTTGCCGTCTTGATATGGTGATCGATAATATACATCCCGATGACAGGACCAATAAGCTCCATAATGACAGCAAAGAATAATATGATAAAGCCTATGATAAATAAAGTTTTCTCTTTCTTAGCCTCTAAATATAAACGTTTAGTAGTCGACATTTAAGAGACACCTCCTAACTGTTGACGATCGAATTGCGACCTGTACCAGCCATTGTTCGCAATCAGTGCTTCATGAGTACCACGCTCGATAATTTTTCCGCGATCTAATACCACAATTAAATCTGCGTGTTGTACAGCTGAAAGTCGATGCGTTGATATAATTGTAGTCTTCCCGCTTCTTGAAGCCTGAATATTTTCTATGATCGCTGTCTCCGTTTTTGCATCTACAGCACTTAATGAATCATCTAATATTAATATATCCGGATTTTTTATCATCGCACGGGCAATAGAAATACGTTGTTTTTGTCCACCTGAAATTGCGATTCCTTTTTCTCCAACGAGCGTTTCTAACCCTTGAGGAAGTCTCTCAACATCTTTAGTGAAATTGGCAAGACGAATTGCTTCTGCAATTTCAGCGTCCGTCGCATCCTCTTTACCAAACTTAATATTTTCTTTTACTGTTCTTGAGAATAATATATTTTCCTGAGAAACATAGCCTATCTTATTACGGACTTCATACTTGGATAAATCTTTCACGCTTAAATTACCGATAGAAATATTCCCTTCTCCCATCGGATATTCTTTTAAAATCTGCTTGATTAAAGTCGTCTTACCACTTCCCGTTGGACCGACAATACCTAATGTTTCGCCTACCTTAACCTCTATATCAATATCCTTTAAATTTTCTTCTTCACTTGTTGGATACTGGAAAGTTACAGCATCAAAGGAAACGTGATGATCCTTTGGAATTGAAGCATCAATCGGATCTTCCATGACATCTTCAGTATTTAATGTCTCCATTACACGGTCTAACGATGCATTACCACGTTGCATAATATTAAATAATAACCCAATTGCAAACATCGGCCACACAAGCATATTTAAATAAACATTGAAGGCAATTAAATCACCGACTGTAATTTCACCTTGATTAACAAGATAGCTACCATAACCGAGACCTATCATAAAACTTAACGATGTAACAATTATCGTAATCGGTTTGAACAGAGCATCTAATTTTTCTACGTGAATAAATTTGTTAACCACATCAGTCGTCATATGTTTAAAATGAATATCTAAATGTTCTTCCTGTGCAAAAGCACGTGTTACCCTGACGCCTTCTATCGATTCCAGTACACTGTCATTCATATCACCGAATGCATCCTGACTCACAGTGTAACGTTCATGAATCTTTTTCCCGAGACGTTGTTCAATATATGCTAAAAATGGTAAAGGAATAAGCGCTGCTAACGTCAATTTCCATGAAATCGCAAGAGCCATCATCGCAATAATTGTTACCATATATGTTGTACTATCGATTAATGTCAAAATACCAAAACCAACTGTTTGACGAATGGCACTCAAATCATTTGTTGCCTTTGCCATAAGGTCTCCAGTTCTATTCTTTTCGTAAAAACTCGGACTCATTGTTAAAAACTTTGCCATAATTTTCTTGCGCATCATACTTTCTAGCAATTGTGAACCATTAAACAAAAGATATCGCCATAAGTAATTGATTAAATAACTCAACACTAGCGTTACAGTAAATACGACTAATATCCATTTAAATGTATCTTGAGTTAACGTTTTTAAATTGACGTAATCAATCGTTTTACCAATTAACCAAGGCGGAATGATTTCTGTAACATTCGCACAAAGGAGTAAGATTACCGCAAAAATATATCTCTTTTTTTCCTGCTTAAAAAACCATCCTAACTTAAATAAAACATCTAACATGTGTCACACTCCTTGTTCACTCATAAAAAAATACACATACTCATATGATGAGCATGTGCACATTTTTAGAGTGGGATTAACTCCCACAGACAATCAAAAATCTTTACATAATCATTTCCATAATTAATATCGATGAAAAGATTATATCGCTATTTTTGATTTGTATGCAGAAGGAAAATATAAAATTGATGATAAATAACCATGCTGTCGTCTAACGTATTTCATTGTATTTTCCTCCTTTCTTTATTAGTTGTTTTAATCATAAATTAATCTTCTGAAAATTTCAATAGTTCATACAAATAAATTTCGTTTTACGAACAAAATTTACAATAAATTTACAAAATCTAATAATCTGCCTGATAGTATATATCATATTTCTTCCGGTCAACCTGTAACAAACGCTTTAAATCTTTATATAGCTGATCGATATATTCAAAGTAAATATAGCCATAGTCATAACTCCCAAAAAAAGGTCCGTAATACACCGGTAATGCTTTAGGTGCAACATTAGCATTCATTCGTATGGCATTGACCTTAAACAGGAGATTCGTCAGATCATCCTCTGCAATCTCAATACTACATGGATTATCCAGGTTATATTTGATATCAAAGTATCCGTGTAACGCGTTAAATTTTCTGAAATAAGAGAATTCAATCATTTCTGCAGTAGATTTATCTTTTAAGTAGATATACATATCCAGACCCATTATAATTGTCCCCTTTCTTTAATACTGACAAAAGTGCCATCTCCGATAATAATATGATCCAGTAAATCAATACCGACGAGTTCTCCGACACTTACGAGTCTTCGTGTCGCTTCAATATCTTCATAACTCGGTTCTGCACAACCTGATGGATGATTATGAACTGCAATGATATTCGCCGCACTTCTTTTAATGGCTTCTCGAAATATTTCACGCGGATGAACGATGGATGCATTTAATGATCCGATAAAGATTGTATGCTCATGTATGACGTAATTCTTTGTATTTAACATCAATACTATAAAATGCTCCTGAGTAAAATATCGCATGCGTTCCATCAATAAATCTGCTACACATTGAGGCGATTTAATCTTAATCCTCTGTTCCAGAGAATGTGTATGCATACGCTGTGCCAGCTCTATTACAGCAAGCATTGTTGCTGCTTTTTTGTCACCGATACCTTTAACTTGTGTAAGTTCCTGCAAGGTTAAATATCTCAAATCCTTTATATTATCTACTTGATTTAATAAATTTTCTGAAACTTGGTATACAGATTCATCGCGTACACCAGTGCCGATAATCAATGATAACAGTTCCTGGTTTGTTAACTTATCGGCACCATAGATCATTAGTCGCTCTCTTGGTTTATCAATATCTAATGGAATATCAATCATCAGACAAATCCTCCAAAGTACAATATTTTGATTTGTTCATATATTAGGAGTACTACAAAAAATGATGTCGTTATAAAAGGGACAAGTGGTACTTTTTTAAGCCCGGTTTTATAACTTAAAAAGATGATACAACTAAGACCTCCTATTAAATATGTAATAAAAAATAACGATATAAAAAATGGAATAGGCAAGAATAGAAGAAGTATTGAAAATAATTTAATATCTCCATAACCAATACACTTTGAGAGAAAGAAAAATATATGAAGTAGAATAAAAATTAGTAGTTTAAATAGAAAGACATCATAGGAAAAATATATTTGATAGATTAACATATCTTTTAGATTAATCAACATTAGCGTAAAAAATAATAAAATTAGCATCATATTAGGTATTTTTAAATGTTCAGTATCATATATTGATAATGGAATAAGCATGATTGCGATTGTAGCTAATAAATCAATATTGAATTGCTGATTCAAACTTAAATGAACAAGCGCCAGCCCAGTTAATATTTCGCAAATTAAATATTTACTAGATAATTTACAATTGCAATATCTGCACCGACCCCAATTCAATAAGAATGAATATACAGGTATTAAATCCATCCATGAAAGATTGTGATGACATTGGTCACACCTTGATCTCCGACACAAACAGTCCGTTTCATAAGTCAGACAAAGCATAAATGAACCAATGCAAGACCCTAAAGTAAACCAGATGATCATATAAAACTTGTATCCACTTTCTTCTCCTCCTTTAATAAATGTCACGACTAATATAGAACAAAAATAAATTGTTGTAAAAATGCAGCAATTTAATAATTGCATTAAAATTTACACGAATAATAAAATAAAAAGCTTCAAAATCAAAATTCTGCAGAAAATAAATACAGAATTTTGATTTTGAAGCAAATATTAATACTAGAAAAAATAAGTATATACAATTAAACTTGACAGACAAATTACAGCCCAGATCAATGAAATCTTCCAGACAAATTTTAGCCATTTTGAATACGGAATACCTGCTACCGCAAGTAACCCCATCAAAGAAGCAGATGTCGGGATGATGTTGTTACTGATTGCATCACCATATTGGAATGCAAGTACAGCGACTTGTCGGTTAATCCCGAGTAAATCACTGATTGGTACCATAATCGGCATAGTAGTCATTGCTTGACCTGATCCAGAAGGAATAAAGAAATTTAATACTAACTGTGTGATGAACATCGCTATGACTGAAAATGCTGTCGGAAGATGATCAATAAAATCAGTCATATAGAATACAATTGTATCGATTATTTTTCCTGACGTCAGAACAACGACAATTGCTTTTGCAAATCCTACAATAATAGCACCAAATAAAATATCTTTCATCCCTTCAAGTAATGCATCAAATGTACCGTTTAAACCTAAACCTCCGATGAGACCAGCAACGATTCCCATCAATAAGAAGTTTGCACTCATTTGTGACAAGAACCATTCATATTTAAAGATACCGTACACATTTATAATAATCGTTATTGTAAGCAATATTAATATAATCGCATGTCGCTTTCTAAATGAATCAAACTTTGTATTTAAAACATCCTCACTCATTGTACTTCGTTCTTCAACATTAATATCATGTAACAAACTTTTTCCTGGATCATTTTTTACTTTTCTTGCATATAACATAACATATGCAATTCCAGAAATAAGGACAAGTAAATATACTACTGTTCTAAAACCCCAACCAGAAAATAATTTTACTTCTGCAATCTTCTGTGCAATTCCTACTGTAAAAGGGTTTATCATCCCTCCCAGGAATCCTATCCCTGCACCTAATGCTATCATACTCGCACCCACCATCGCATCATAACCAAGTGCTGTCGCAAGTGCGATGCCTATCGGTACAAAAATTATCGTTTCTTCACTCAGCCCAATTGAAAATCCTAATATACTGAAAATAATCATAGTCATTGGAATCAACCATTTACCATGTTTTCCAATTCGGTTCATCAAAGAATTAACACCTGTTGTAATAGCATCTGTGCGATGAATAACACCAAATGCCCCACCAACAATAAATATGTAAAAAATAATTTCTGCCCCTTCAATTAAACCTTGTGGAACAGCTCTAAATATTTCAATAGGTTGTGCCGGAGATTGGGCCACTTCATGGTAAGAACCATTTACAACTATATTTTGTTTATCTACCACTTTTCTATCAAATTCACCTGCAGGAATAATATAAGTCAGTACTGCAGCGACACAGACAATCAATAGCAATAAAAAATACGTATGGGGCATTTTTAACTTTTTTTCCATATAAATTCCTCCTTTAAAATATCATTCCCTATTTTCTGAAATTTCTGCATAAAAAAACAAAGAATCTATAAATAGACTCTTTGTCAAAAATGTATTAATTATTTTTTTAATTTATCTTTTACCGCACTGATAAAATATAAACTTCCTGTAACAAGCAATAAGTCTCCATCGTACGACTTAATAAAATCTGCATAGTCTTTAATTTTAACTTTCTTTTCATGCTCTACATTCTCATAAATGGTGTCAACCGGTAATGCTTTCGGGAAATCAAATGCTGTCACGTAAAATGTATCGGCAATTGATTCCAGAGCTTTTAGCATCTTGCCGATTGGTTTCCCATCAATTGCTGAGAATAGCACATCGATTCGTCGATCAGGATAATATGTTTTCATAGTATCTACTAATACATCAATAGATTCTTTATTATGTGCACCATCAAGAATAATAGTTGGATTCTCCCGAACAGTCTCAATGCGACCAGTCCACGTTGTATCTTCAATCGCATCGATCATTTTATTGAAATTAAGCATAATCATTCCACGATCAAACATCTCTAATAATGTCGCAATCGCAAGTGAAGCATTTTCCTGTTGATGCGTACCGATCATCTTCAGCTCGATATTTTCTAGTTCATAGTCTTTATATCTGAACGTAAATTCCTTACCGTTTGAAATACATTGAATATCACGTTCCAGCTTTATACCTTTTACGTGCTTTTCTTCGACGACTGAATTTAAATACGCCTTTGCTTCATCATTTTTGGCTGCATAGACGAAAGGCACGCCGGCCTTTATCACACCAGCTTTTTCTTTCGCAATATCCAGATAAGAATCTCCGATAATATTAGTATGATCTAAACCGATACTTGTTAAGATGGTCATGATAGGCATGAACACGTTGGTCGAGTCATTCTTAGCTCCTAAACCAGCTTCTACAATCACGAAATCCACTGGATGAATTTGACCGAAATACACAAACATCATCATCGTAATTATTTCAAATTCCGTCGCTACTCCTAAATCTGTTTCAGCGTCCAGCATTTCACTAACGGGCTTTACGATACTAACAAGCTCAACGATTTCATCATTCGTAATTGGCATGCCATTAAGACTGATACGTTCATTGAAAGTTTCTATATAAGGTGATGTAAAGGTTCCTACAGAATAATTATTTTCAATCAATGCATTCTTTAAATAACTAACCGTTGAACCTTTACCATTTGTACCAACGACATGAATACCATTAATATTTCTTTCAGGATGTTCTAATCGTTCAAGCATCCATTCCATACGTTTAATACCCGGCTTAATTCCAAATTTATAACGCTCATGAATCCAATATAAGCTCTCTAAATAATTCATATGATTACTTCCTGTTCAATTGATTTAATCGTGCTTGAACACTTTCATATTTTTCTGTATAAAGTGCTTGTTTTTCTTTTTCTTCGTTTATAATTTTCTCAGGTGCTTTAGATACGAACTTTTCATTACTTAACTTTTTATTTACACGGTCTAACTCTGAAGCCCATTTCTTCAATTCTTTTTCTAATCGCTCAATTTCTTTGTCCATGTCGATTAAACCTTCTAATGGTAAGATAACCAATCCACCTGTTACAGCTGTAGTCATCACTTCTTCAGGCATATCAACTTCGGTGCTGATGGTAAGTTCACTTGGATTACAGAAACGCTCGATAAAAGGTCTCTCTGTTTCAAGGCGTTCAGTCGTTGCCTGATTATTCGTCTTAATCATCATCGGAATTTGTTTACTCATTGGCGTATTCACTTCATTACGCGTATTTCTCACGGCACGAATAATTTCCATAAGCTGTTCCATTGATTTCTTACTTTCAATATTCGAAAGCTCAGGACGCACTACCGGCCAGCTTGCTGTAACGATAGAGTCACCTTCAACAGGTAAGTTCTGCCAGATGCTTTCTGTAACGAATGGCATAAACGGGTGCATCATACGCATAATTGAATCTAAAGTATATGCTAAAATCGAACGCGTCATTTGTTTTGCTTCTTCATCTTCACCGTTCATCGGTATTTTACTCATTTCAATATACCAGTCACAGAATTCGTCCCAGATAAAGTTATATAGTACTCGGCCAACTTCACCAAACTCATACTTATCTGCTAAACGTGTTACTTCTTCAATCGTTTCATTTAGACGTGTTAAAATCCATTCATCAGCAAGAGATTTTTTACCATCTAATTTAATATCACTAGATTTAAAATCATCACCGATATTCATAATACTGAATCGTGAAGCATTCCATATTTTATTGATGAAGTTCCAGGTTGCTTCAATCTTTTCTGTAGAATAACGTAAATCCTGACCAGGTGTTGATCCCGTTGCTAAGAAGTAGCGTAAGCTATCAGCACCATATTGTTCAATAACGTCCATTGGATCTACACCGTTGCCTAATGATTTACTCATTTTACGGCCATCTTCAGCACGTACTAGCCCATGAATCAATACTTCATTAAAAGGTTTCGTCTCTGTAAATTCAATACCCTGGAAGATCATACGTGCAACCCAGAAGAAGATAATATCATAACCTGTAACAAGCACATTAGTCGGATAGAAACGTTTGAAATCTTCAGCATCCACATTTGGCCAGCCAAGAGTAGAGAAAGGCCATAATGCACTTGAGAACCAAGTATCCAGAACATCTTCATCCTGTGTCCAGTTTTCACTATCAACAGGTGCTTCTTTACCTACGTATAATTCTCCTGTTTCATTGTGATACCATGCAGGAATTTGATGTCCCCACCATAACTGACGTGATATACACCAATCATGGATACCCTCCATCCAGCGGTTAAATGTTCCTTCAAAACGTGGCGGAACAAATTCAATTTTTTCATCTGTCTTTTGAAAATTTAATGATTGTTCTGCTAAAGGAGCCATTTTTACGAACCATTGTTTTGAAAGATAAGGTTCTACAATCGCGCCGCTTCTTTCACTATGACCAACCTGATGCATATGTTTCTCAATTTTAATCATCAGACCAGCATCCTGTAAGTCTTGCACAAGCGCCTTACGACATTCAAAGCGGTCCATACCAGCATATTTACCAGCTAATTCGTTCATCGTACCGTCTTCATTCATTACATTGATGCGTTCCAGATTATGACGATTACCGATTTCAAAGTCATTTGGATCATGCGCTGGAGTAACTTTCATTGCACCACTACCAAAATCCATCTCTACATAATCATCACCTAAAATAGGTAACTCACGTTCAACGATTGGCAAGATAACTGTTTTACCGATTACATCTTTATATCGTTCATCTTCTGGATGTACAACAACAGCAGTATCACCTAGTAATGTTTCAGGACGTGTTGTTGCAATTTCAATAAATCCCTCACCTTCTGCATATGGATATTTTATATGATAGAATGCGCCTTCAACTTCCTCATGTATTACTTCGATATCACTTAATGCAGTTCGCGCTGCTGGATCCCAGTTAATAATACGCTCGCCACGGTAGATTAAACCTTTATCATACATTTTAACGAAAACTTCTTTAACCGCTTCACTTAATCCTTCATCTAAAGTGAAGCGTTCACGAGAATAATCTAATCCTAATCCAAGTTTCGCCCATTGATCACGAATAAAACCTGCATATTCTTCTTTCCAATCCATCGTATGTTCTAAAAATTTTGCACGACCAATATCATGACGTGAAATACCTTCTTCACGTAACTTCGCTTCAACTTTGGCCTGTGTCGCTATTCCTGCATGGTCCATTCCTGGTAAGTATAATGTATTATAACCCTGCATGCGTTTTATACGCGTAATAATATCTTGTAAAGTAGTATCCCATGCATGCCCAATATGCAATTTACCTGTAACATTCGGTGGCGGAATCACTATAGTAAACGGCTTCTTGTCATCGTCTTCAGTTGCTTTAAATAAACCTTTATCTAACCATTCCTGGTATCGTCCTTGTTCTACTTGCTGTGGATTGTATTTTGTATCCATAGTCATTCCTCCAATATATATTGTCCAAAATTTCCTGCAAAAAAATCCCGTCCTATAACAATAGGACGGGATAACCGTGGTACCACCTAAATTCAGCTTACGCTGCACTCGTTTCGATTAACGCTCTCGCACGTGTACCTCTACTTAAGTTCAAAGTACATTCAAGTCAGGCTACCTTCGCTAAATTTCAATATGCATTTCCACCGTCCATGCACTCTCTTGGATATCCATCTAACTACTCTTCCTGTAGGAATATTTAGTTAAACATATTGTATAAGATTATCATTTAACTGTCAATCAGCACTGCCTATATCACTATTCAGTCTATGCGTTAAGTACCAGGACATAATTGGCGCTACAATTAATAAAATAAGAAAGATCCTAAAAATATGATAGCTTGATATCATCGCAACATTTGCCCCTGTCTCAAGTGCGACTACGATTATCTGTGCCATACCTCCTGGCGCTGCACTTAAGAATACATCGTTAAAGTTATGATCTGTAAAAATATTGATAACGATACTCAAAAAAATGGCACAAATAATAAGTAATATATTTTGAATAAAAATCCCTATAAACAATCTTTTATTTATCTGACTAGATAAATCATACATTTGCAGTCCAATACGTACACCAAACAATAATTGTGCAAAGTTTATCAATGACATCGGAACAGTAAAATTTAATCCCGTACTTAAATTCCAGATTAAAATGGCAAATGTCGGACCTAACATATCTGGCACAGGAAAATGGATAAGCTTTAAAATATATATACCTGCAGCAATCATCGCAACAATCATTACAATTTGATCAAGCGTTAATACTTCAAATACTTGCTTTGCTTTATTAATTTGATAACGTTCATGATTGTCTGAAGTCATACTAGAAATAAACGGCACAATCATAATTACGAACAGTAAACGAGACGTTTGTGCAAGTGTTACAACTAAGATGTTGGCATTTTTATTTTCTTCTGCCATAACGATCATTTGATTTAATGCACCTGGAATGGACGCCAGTAAAGCAGTTTCAGTTGTACAATTAACAATGCGTTTAAAAACAAATGAAATCATTATAGCACTCAATAAAATCATTACACTTAAAAATATAACAGACAGGAAATCACCCGCGATATCTACAAATATCTCTTTTGTAAAAGACACACCTATTTGTGCACCTAATATATATAGACCTATGTCTCCAAGCCACTTAGGCCACCTATATGTTAATGAGGTAAATTTCCTGAGAATTATAGTAGCTAAGATCGGTCCAAATAACCATGGTAGTATCATACCTATCTGATCTAAAATCAAACTGAAAATAATGCTCATTAAAAATAGTAATATATAACTCATAAAAAACACTTCCATCAAATTTAATACGTTAAAATAACCTTTGTTACTATTAATATATAGAAGAAAATAAAATAATACATATTAATTGCTTATAACACAAAAAATAGGACTCATATTGAGTCCTATTAGTTATCATTATGCAGCTAAATCAAAATTTGTGATTGTTGCAAGATCGAATTTTTTGATTGAAGCTTCTTCAGTTGTAGCATCTTCAGTAGTTTCTACTTCTTCTGTTGTCGCTTTTTCTTCTGTTTTAGTTTCTGAATCTGTTTTGTCTTTATCATCATCATCTTTATTATTACAGAAACTTAAAGCTAAGATTGCTAATAATGCTAGTAATAATAATGGTAATAACCATGCCCATGGGCTTTTCTTCTTAGGTTCACGTTCGATGTGATCATGACGAACACTGTCACCTTCTTCAACTACAACCTTATCATTATGTTCACCTTCACTAACTTTACGGCCATCTTTGTAAGTGTCGCCGTCTGCTTGATGTGTAACGTGAGTTCTGTTACGATCTGTTTCTGAATTATAAATTACATCTCTGTCTTGATTATCTTTGTTGTTATCGTTTCTATTGTTTGACATGATAACTACCTCCACAATTTATTTTTAAGTAATAGAAAATTAATTACATAATTAAAATAACCTTAATAACATAGTTATAAACATTTATATTTAAAAAAATTTTCTAATTCCTTAAAAACACAGTAATATCAAGCTTTTATACTAGAATATTTATTTATCAGAAATTGATCAGAACAGATATCCGAAAAAAATTTTCAATATATTTAATAAAATAAGTTGTACTATATTATTGTAATTCACAATAAAAATAAAAAAGAACAATAATCAATTACAATCGATTATTGTTCTTCTTGAAAAAAATATTTATTTCTATTTCTTACTTTTTTAACTTAGATAATGACATATCAAATGCATTTAACGTCTTATTGATATCTTCGCTCGTATGTTGTGTAGACATAAACATACCTTCAAATTGTGAAGGCGGAAGAAATACACCGTTATTCGCCATTTCTTTATACATAGCAGCAAATCGTTTTAAATCTGATTTCGAAGCAATTTCAAAGTTCGTTACTTTTTCTTCATTTAAAAAGTATCCGATCATACTGCCAGCTCTATTTACGGTAATCGGTACGTTATGTTTATTAAACACCTCATACAATCCTTTTTCTAACTGATCACCTAATTGATTGAAGTGAGCATAGCTCTCTTTAGTTAATTGACTTAATGTATAATATCCACCTGTCATAGCTAATGGATTACCACTTAAAGTTCCTGCCTGATATATACTACCTGCTGGTGCGATGTGCTCCATAATTTCACGTTTACCACCAAAAGCGCCAACAGGCAGTCCTCCACCTATAACTTTTCCAAGACACGTTAAATCAGGTGTGACATCGAAATATCCTTGTGCACAATTGTAGTCTACTCTAAAACCTGTCATAACTTCATCAAAGATAAGTAAAGCACCGTATTGTGTTGTAATATCGCGCAATCCTTGTAAAAATCCTTCAACTGGAGGTACAACCCCCATATTTCCAGCTACTGGTTCAACAATAATACATGCAATATCATCACCATATTTCTCAAAAGCAACTTGTACTGCGTCCAGATCATTGTAATGTACTGTAATCGTATTTTCAGCAGTTCCTTTAGGTACTCCTGGTGAGTCTGGTAAGCCAAGCGTTGCTACTCCTGATCCTGCTTTAATTAATAATGAATCGCTATGTCCGTGATAACATCCGATAAATTTTAATATTTTATTTTTTCCGGTATATCCGCGTGCTAAACGAAGTGCAGCAAGTGTTGCTTCAGTTCCGCTTGATACCATACGTACCATCTCAACTGATGGCACGCGTTCAATGACAAGTTTCGCCATTTCATTTTCTAACGTTGTAGGTGCCCCAAAGCTACTACCTTTCAAGATAGCCTTTTGAAGTTCATCTGTTACTTTATCATCGGCATGTCCTAAGATTAATGGTCCCCAGCTTAATACATAATCGATATATTCATTGCCATCGATATCATAAATTTTAGATCCTTTTCCGTGATCCATAAATATTGGATCCATATCTACACTTTTAAATGCTCGAACAGGGCTGTTAACGCCTCCAGGCATTAATTCTACAGCTGACTTGAATGCATCATGTGATTTGTTAAATTTCATTTTAGTAGTCTCCTTTTTCGATGTAATAACAAATATCTTTCGCAAAATAAGTAATGATCATATCTGCACCTGCACGTTTCATTGAAAGCATCTGTTCCATTACAACGCGTTCTTCATCAATCCAGCCATTTGCTGCAGCAGCTTTTGTCATTGAATATTCTCCGCTGACATTATATGCAACAATCGGAAGATTACTATTATTACGTACGTCACGGATAATATCTAAATAACTCAATGCTGGTTTAACGATCATCATGTCACAACCTTCTTTTTCATCACTTTGCAGTTCACGTAATGCTTCAAGACGATTTGCCGGATCCATTTGATATGTCTTTCTATCACCATGACTAGGCGTACTTTCAGCTGCATCACGGAATGGACCGTAAAATGCTGATGCATATTTAATGCCATAACTCATAATCGGGATATTAATAAAGCCAGCTTCATCTAAACCTTTACGAATTTCAGCAACGAATCCATCCATCATATTACTTGGTGCAATAATATCTGCACCTGCTTTCGCCTGAGAAACTGCTGTCTTTACAAGCAATGGCAACGTTTCATCATTGATGACGTCATGTGTATGATCATCGAGCACACCACAATGACCATGGTCTGTATATTCACACAAACAAGTATCAGCTAATATAAGTAAATCCGGATATAATGACTTCGCTAAACGTGTTGCCTTCTGTATAACACCGTCATCATCAAATGCACCTGTACCACATTCATCTTTATGATTCGGAATACCAAAGAACATAATTGCACGAATACCTGAATCATATGCATTTTTAATTTCTTCTTCAACAATGTTTAAACTCCACTGGTAAATCCCTGGCATAGAAGCAATTTCATTTTTTACGTCATCTTTTTCAACGACGAATATTGGATAAATTAGATCTCTTTTCGCAATACTCGTTTCTCTCACCATGTTTCTCATATTTATTGAAGAACGTAAACGTCTGTGTCTATCAAAATTCATTATAATCCACCTTTTCTGTTATTTTCTATATTCAATATCGTATCAATCATACTCTTCTTCGTTTCAATTTGACTTACATAATGCTCAATATTTAATTGATTTAATGCACTGCTCGTCACATGACCAATTGCCATAAACGATAGATTATGATTTTTAGACTGTTTTCCATACGCATTGACACTAGACGGCGACATGAATGTTATCCAGTCTACCTGATGTGTTTCAATCAATTGCAAAGCCAAATTGATATTTTCATCTATTTTTACTGGTCGATATAAATCAATTCTATCCACATCCGCCAAAGATTTCAATGCATCATACATTTTCGGTCTCGCTTCTGTTGAAATAGGTAAACACACTGTACTGTGACAAAATATATTATCCATTTCATCGATAAAACTTTCCTGATTAAATTTAGAGGGTATAAATACTACTTTATGATTGTAATGCTCAATATGTTCTTTTGTTTTTATTCCTATCGCAGCGATATTATCAAAAGTAACATGTGCATACAGTTTAAAAAAGATTTCCACTGCATTTTTACTTGTAAAAATAAGCCAATCATAATGCTGACGTGTAGGTTGTACAGGAAGAGGTTCAACACCGATAAACGGTAGGTGAATGATTTCGACACGCTCATCCTTATACAATTTACTATCTGTCATCAATACAATTGGCTTCATGTTTACCATCCTCTAGTTTGATTTTGGCGTATTATTCAAAGTTTCGATAATCTTCTGTGCGCCATTTCGTTGCATGGCCTCAGCTACTTTAGCACCTAATACTACAGGATCAGTACCTGCTTCAGTTACTTTATATTTTTCTTTGCCGTCAGTAGACATAATCAATCCGGTAAATGTGATTTTATCATTAGACATTACTGCATGTCCCGCAATCGGTACTTGACAGCTGCCATCCATAAGTTTTAAAAATTCGCGCTCTGCCTGTGTACATACTTCAGTCTCGCTGTTGTGAACGGTAGCTAGTAATGAAAGCGTTTCTAAATCATCAATACGGCATTCGATACCTAAAGCACCTTGTCCAATAGCAGGCAGCATCGTTTCAGGATCAAGATATTCTGTTACAATATCTTCACCCCACCCCATACGGTTAAGTCCAGCTGCAGCTAAAATAATTGCGTCAAAATTTTCAGTTTCTAGCTTTCTAAGACGTGTATCAATATTTCCGCGAATCCATTCAATCTTAAGATGTGGATATAAATTTAAGATTTGAGCGCCACGACGCAAAGATGATGTCCCTACAATCGCACCTTCTTTTAACTCTGATAATTTAATGTGTCCTTTAGAAATAAATGCATCTCGTGCATCTTCTCTATCTGGAATACATCCTAATGTAAGACCTTCCGGTAACTCACTCGGCACATCTTTTAAAGAGTGAATCGCAAAATCAATTTCTTTATTATAAAGAGCAGCTTCAATTTCTTTAACGAACAATCCTTTTCCACCAACTTTAGATAATTGCACATTAACAATCTGGTCGCCTTTAGTCACAATCTCTTTAATTTCTATTTCAACGCCTGGATTCTTTTCTTTAAGTTTAGCGATAAACTGCTTGCTTTGAGTAAGTGCAAGCTGACTTCTTCTAGAACCAACGATAAATTTTTTCATAATAGCCTCCAAAGATTAATAAAATAACTGATGGAATCCTGAAAAACGAGAAACGATTAAATAATTGATGAGTAATAATAAGAATAACACGATATTAAAATCCATCAATCTATGCATCATTAACTTGTTTTTTTGATGTAAAAATATATATACGGAATATCCGATAAGTAATAACAGCGAACCTAATACTTTAGAGTCGACCCATATTGATTTCCCTTCAAAAGTAATGCCCCAATAAATACCTAATATTAATGAAATCAATAGCATGACGCATCCTATAATTGAAAAAACTTGTACAAATCGACTTAAGCTCTCTAGATCACCTATCCTAAAAAATTTATGATTAAATTTCTTTTGTTTTAATTGATGCATTTGTGTTAAGTATAACACGGCATGTAATGCAGCAATTAAAAACATAACATAAGACACAATAGCAAGCGTTACATGTATCCACAATAATTCATTCATCATATGTGATACAGTTGTTCCTGTAGAAAGATCTAAAGGCTGAAATGTATGAATCATCATAAACACGAATCCTATTAAATTCATCAAAAAGATAAAAAACTCTGTTCGAATTACTTTAGATAATATTAATGATATCAAAATTATGAGCCACGTAAAAAAATAGAAACCTTCATTGATCGTTTCAATTGGAATACGTCCTACAATAAAAATAAATAAGATAATTGAAGATGACTGCAGAAGAAATACGCTAAGCAATAATAAATATCCATAACGTTTAAGTCGGCGCGACTTCTCTACAAAGTCAAAGAAATAACAAGCAATACTTATCATATATAGAATAAGTATTGCTTCATGTAACCGCATTAATAATAATTCATTCATTTTATCACCTAGTGTTTAGGACTTAACGTAAAGCTCTCTACCGTACGATGTACCATCGTCACATTTTGATTTAAACTTTCAACTTCATTTGAAATATTAAATATATCCTGGAAAAACTGAAGTTCTGCTTCTCTATTATCAGAACCACTAATTTCTTTTGCCTGTGAAATTGGATCTTTTAACATTTGATTAATAATACTCTTCATATGTTTAGAAATCACTTTTCTTTCACGGTCTGTTAAGTCAGGCATTTTACGATCGATACTTTCCATCGTTGTTTCCTGAATACGAAGTGCTTTTTCTCGTAATGCAGTAATGACAGGTACAACACCTAGCATATTAATCCAGGCAATAAATTCTTCAACCTGTGTATCAATCATCGTCTCAATAATATTTGCTGCTTTTTGACGCTCAGCTAAATTTGCATCTACTAATCCTTTTAAATCATCAACGTCATAATTAAAGATAAGATCAATATCATTAACAGCAGGATCAATGTCACGTGGCACTGCAATATCAATTAACACGATTGAACGATTATTGCGCATCTTCATTAAATCATGCATCATCGGTTTCGTAATAATAAAATCCTGAGCACTTGTAGAAGAAATAACAATATCATTTTCAATTAATGCACATTGTAATTCTTCCATAGATTTTTGACTACCACCGTATTTATCTGCTAGAGAAATTGCTTTTTCTGCTGTACGATTAATTACGGTAATCTCTGCTGCACCAGAACCTACTAAGTTCTCTAATGCAAGCTCAGCCATTTCTCCCGCACCGATGATTAAGATTTTTTTATTTTCTAATGTACCTAAAACTTTCTTCGATAATTCCACTGCTGCATAAGAAACAGATACTGCTTTTGAAGAAATATCTGTTTCAGCATGTGAACGCTTTGCAAGCGTAATTGCATCTTTAAATAAACGATTAAAAATCGTACCTGTTGTACCTTCTGTTTGTGCAAGTAAGAAGCTATCTCTCACTTGACCTAAAATTTGAGTTTCACCTAGTACAATTGAATCTAGCCCTGTAATTACTTTAAACAGATGGTAAATTGCAGCATGTCCAACTTTTACATCTGTCACTGATTTAACGATGTCTAAATCCACATCAAACCATTCAGATAAAAATGATTTTATATAATATCTACCTGTATGCACCTGATCAACAACAGCATAGATTTCAGTTCTATTACATGTTGAAAGGATTACACCTTCTAACACTGATTTTTGATTAATTAACGCACTGTGTGCACGTTCAATCGTTTCATCTGAAAATGTAAGTTTCTCCCTCAAACTCACATCAGCTGTTTTGTGATTCACACTCACAACAACGATATGCATGTATTCCGCCCCCATTTTTTTGCCATTACTTCTATATTAACATTTCTTTTATATTTTATTCACTCTATATAAATATTCGTCACTAAAATTTCACAAATTATTTTAAGTACTTATCAATTGCATTAAGGATTAAATCATTCTTAGCATTACTCAATGAAGAATAGCTGATGAGTGTATCATCCGGATCCATATCAAGATCTTGTTTAATTATTTTTAGATGTTTTTGAACCTTACCTTTAGGAATCTTATCCTCTTTCGTAGCAATAACGATTGTTGGTATTTCGTAATGTTTTAAAAAGTCGTACATCAATCTGTCATCTTCACTAGGGTTATGACGTATATCAACAAGTTGAATCACTACCGCTAAAGACTCGCGCGTCGTTATATATGTCTCAATCATCTTTCCCCATCGTTCACGCTCTGTTTTAGAAACTTTTGCATACCCATATCCCGGTACATCAACAAAGACTAATTTGTCATCAATCTTAAAGAAATTTAATGTCTGTGTCTTACCTGGTTTCGAAGAAATACGTGCCATGCTCTTACGGCCAATCATCGTATTAATAAAAGATGATTTTCCCACATTAGAACGTCCTGCTAAAGCAACTTCCGGTAAACCTGTATCTGGATACTGTTCAGGTTTTACTGCGCTGATTAATATTTCTACATTATTTGGATTTATATTCATGACTTTCTCCTGTTCTTCATTTACGTCTTACTATTATACACGATTTTTTAATAAATATATGATAATTGATTTATAAATAGTAAAAAACCCACCATAAAGGCAGGTTTTATGCTGAAGTTACAATATCATTAATTAAATTATTATCTGCATCATACATTTCTGGTGCAGCATTATCTTTTATAGCAGCTTCTGTAATAACAACGCGTTTAACAATTTCTAGTGAAGGAATATCAAACATTACGTCCATCATAGACTCTTCAATAATTGATCGTAATCCACGAGCACCTGTTTTTCTTTCAATTGCTAACTGACTGATCGCTGTTAAAGCTCCCTCAGTAAACTCTAATTCAACTTCATCTAAAGCAAGCATTTTAGTATATTGTTTCACTAATGCGTTCTTAGGTTGAGTTAAAATGCTTTTCAGTGCTTCTACATCAAGTTGTTCCAGGTTAGCTACTACAGGAATACGACCGATAAATTCCGGTATCAACCCATAGCTTTGCAAATCTTCTGGTTTAATTTGAGATAAAAGCGTCGCATCATCAAAATCTTTCTCTTTAATTCCAGTAAATCCAATTACTTTTTCACCAAGACGACGTTTAATCACTTCATCAATACCATCGAATGCTCCACCTAAAATAAATAGAATATTCGTCGTATCAATCTGGATAAACTCCTGGTTAGGGTGTTTTCTACCCCCTTGTGGCGGAACGCTTGCAACAGTACCTTCTAAAATTTTAAGTAATGCTTGTTGCACACCTTCACCACTTACATCGCGCGTAATCGATGTATTTTCTGATTTACGTGCAATCTTATCGATTTCATCGACATAGATTATCCCTTTTTCAGCACGTTCAATATCAAAATCAGCCGCCTGAATTAAACGGAGTAAAATATTTTCAACGTCCTCACCTACATAACCCGCTTCTGTTAAACTTGTTGCATCTGCAATTGCAAATGGTACATTTAATGAACGTGCTAAAGTTTGTGCAAGTAACGTTTTACCTGAACCCGTTGGACCAATTAAAGCGATATTACTTTTTTGTAACTC
>CAACWL010000950.1_pt1 | contig 20317 bp, 22 predicted proteins | sample 2275641 | NCBI WGS metagenome assembly CAACWL01 (sample SAMEA5312462, study PRJEB27640) | indoor metagenome | biome: indoor environment; feature: uncontrolled; material: polymer tiles stone | place: Germany | collected 2014-07-07 | reverse complement strand
ATTTTTACAATGCCATTAATGTTGCAAATCAGATGGTGGAAAATAAACAGCATGAAATACCTGACTTTAAAATTAAAGATAATGTACTTGTCTTGAAAGAAGAAAAAACAATCGATGTCCCACCTTATAAAATTTTATTTTCAAATAAAAAACAATCACCGGAAAATCATGTCATGTCGTTTCAGAAATACGGCATACAAGTAGATGAATCAACCTTCTTGTCATATTTAAATTTGCCGATGTTTTATGATAAAACGACTTTCATTACTTTTTTAAAAACGTATACTGCGTCTAGTTACTTTTATCTGTCGATCTTTATCGGTTTTCTGATTTTCATTCAATTTATCACTACTGTCATAAAAATTATTTTTATCAGTATAGTTGCACATGTTATATCAGTGTTATTCAAAAGAAAATCCAGATTTATGAACTGGCTTAAAATAACAACATTTTTATTAACACTGCCTTCAATTATTTTATTTTTTGGCTTATTGAATTTAAAATACAATATGTTTTTCATCATGTGCTCATGGACAGTGCTCGCAGTCCTCATATTAGTAACTGTTCATTATTTACCTCGTAAAAGAGCAAAGTTTGAATCTTAAAACAAAACAATACAATTTAATGTTATTATTCTATATAATAAATATGTTATGACATTATTCATACTTAAAATTAAAGGAGTTTTATAAATGCCTGAAATCACACATAGAAGAAATACACGTCCAGTGAAGGTTGGAGATCTTACAATTGGTGGAAGTGATGAGCTTATCATACAAAGTATGACGACAACGAAAACACATGACGTTGAAGCGACAGTTGCAGAAATTAAGCGTCTTGAAGAAGCAGGTTGCCAAATTGTACGTGTAGCTTGTCCAAAAGAAGAAGATGCACTGGCAATTGCAGAAATTAAAAAACAAATTAATATCCCACTTGTTGTGGACATTCATTTTGATTATAAATTAGCTTTACTTGCTATCGAAGGTGGCGCTGATAAAATTCGTATCAATCCAGGTAATATTGGGCGTCGTGAAAAGGTAGAGGAAGTTGTAAAAGCATGTAAAGCAAAAGGTATACCAATCCGTATTGGTGTTAATGCCGGATCGCTTGAAAAACATATCATAAAAAAATACGGTTATCCAACTGCAGATGGTATGGTTGAAAGTGCATTACATCATATAAAAATTTTAGAAGACCTGGATTTCCATGATATCATCGTATCGATGAAAGCAAGTGATGTTAACTTAGCAATAGAGGCCTACACAAAAGCTGCGCAAGCCTTTGATTACCCATTACATTTAGGTATTACTGAAAGTGGTACATTATTTGCTGGAACAGTTAAATCTGCAGCAGGGCTTGGTGCAATCATGAGTTTAGGTATCGGAAATACACTTCGTATCTCTTTATCTGCTGATCCTGTTGAAGAAGTTAAAGTAGCTAGAGAATTATTAAAATCATTTGGATTAGCAAGCAATGCAGCTACTTTAATATCTTGTCCTACTTGTGGACGTATTGAAATAGATCTAATTTCTATTGCAAATGAAGTAGAAGAATACATTTCAACGATTAAAGCACCGTTAAAAGTTGCTGTATTGGGTTGTGCAGTTAATGGTCCGGGTGAAGCACGTGAAGCAGATATCGGTATTGCCGGTGCACGTGGTGAAGGCTTGTTATTTATGAAAGGTAAAACAGTCAGAAAAGTTCCAGAGGAAACGATGGTAGAAGAACTGAAGATTGAAATTGATAAATTAGCTGAGGAATACTTTAAAAAGCAAGCTGAAGAAAAATTAAATCAAGCGCAGGCAGTAAATGAATAGAAAGTTTCGTATGGGCATAGATATTGATGGTACTGTAACATGCCCTACTGCTTTAGTACCTTATCTTCAAAGATCTTTTAATAAAGATTTTAAATATGAAGATATTACTGAATATGACTTATCTAATGTACTTAATATTCCTGAATCAGAAATTTATCAATGGTTTAAAGATAATGAACATGAAATATATAAGTATTCACCTGTTCATAATGATGCAGATCATGTCTTAATGAATTGGGCTAATTATTATCAACTGATCTTTATCAGTGCCAGACATTCATACTTACACGAATTAACAATTGACTGGTTTAAAACACACAATGTGCCCTATCATCACATCGAACTTACAGGTTCACATGAAAAGATAGAAACAGCAAGACGTCTTAATGTTGATGCATTTTTTGAGGATAAACTTGATAATGCGATTGAAATTCACAACGCATTAAACATTCCAGTGTATTTATTTGATACACCTTATAATCAAAGTGAATTACCAGCTGGTGTTACACGAGTAAAATCCTGGCTGGAATTAGATACTTTAATTAAAAAACAATTTCCAATAAGAAAAGGAGAAGACAGTTAACTGTCTTCTCCTTTTCTTATTTGCAACGCTCACATAATCCATATAGTTCAATTTTATGACTATGAATTTCAACATTATCAAGTTCCGCTTCAAATGTTGCAATTGGACAAAATTCAACGACACGTGTTTCACCACATTTTTCACATATAAAATGGTGATGATGATGTGTCGTACATGATAATCTAAATTTCTTTTCACCATCAAGTTCTGTCACTTCGATTATATTTAATTCATCAAATAAATTTAAATTTCTATATATTGTATCAAATGAAATGCCAGGATATTTCTCATTTAGTTCTTCCTGCATTTGTTTTGCATTAAGGTATTTACTTGTATCATGTAACATACTTATCATATCACGACGTTTGTCAGTATATTTATGTCCATTATCTTTTAAAACTTTAATCGCATCATCAGTATTCATTTGAAATACCTCCTTTTTCATTCATATTACTGATAGCAAGGGCAAAAAGCAACACTAATACTAGCAGCATTACAATTACACCACCTGGAGATATATCTAGATAAAATGCAATAACGAGGCCAATTAAGACCGATAATTCGCCTATCACACCACTCCACAGCATGAGTTGTTTATATCCTTTTGCAAAACGCATGGCACTTGCTACAGGCAGTGTGATTAAACTACTTACTAAAAGAATGCCAACGACACGCATCGATGCAGAAATTACAAGCGCAGTCATCAGCATAAACAAAATATGAACATACTTCGGTACACCGATAATCGCTGCATATTCTTCATCGAAAGATAGTATAAAGAGTTCCTTATACAACACAAAGATAAATATAAGTACTAATATAAAGATTGCTAAAATAATAAATACATCATTTAAAGTTACTGCACTGATACTTCCGAATAAATAGCCAAATAGGTCCTGATTAAATCCATCCGCAAATGAAATAAAAATAACACTCAATCCAATTCCAAAACTCATGATTATCGGTATTGCTAACTCCTGATAATGTTTATATAAAGAACGAAGTTTCTCAATTAAAAGAGAGCCTGTGATTGAGAATAATATCCCAGTCCAAACCGGATTAATTGTAACTGCAATCAGTTTTGATAAAAGCATGCCAAATGCAATACCACCGAGTGTAACGTGACTTAACGCATCTGCAATTAATGAAAGACGACGTACTACAATAAATGTCCCGATTAATGGGGCAAGAATACCTATCAGCATCCCACTCAGAAATGAATAGCGAATAAAATCAAATTCCCACAACGCTTCTATTAAGCTCAATGACAACACTCCCTACTATGATTATGGTCAACAAACTGTACAGGATGACCATAAATCTTAGAGATTTCAACTTCATCTAATGATTTAAATTGATGTGTTGTCCCGTGAAAATGCAGATGCTGGTTGAGACAGGCAACTTGAGTGGCTGTATCAACAACTACACCTATATCATGCGTTACTAATAGAATTGTGATACCTTCTGCTTTAAGTTGAGCGAGCAATTCATAGAACTGTGCTACATGTTTTGCATCAATACCAACAGTCGGCTCATCAAGCACTAATACAGATGGATTTGATATGAGTGCACGCGCGATAAATACACGTTGCTGCTGACCACCAGAAAGCTGAGATATATTTTTATCCTTTAAATGCGTAATATTTAATCGTTCCAGTATCGCTTCAACTTTTTGTTCATCCTGTTTATTAAATTTTTTAAATAACGGTTTAATCTGAATTAAACCACTTCTTACAACTTCAAATACTGTAGCCGGGAAACCACCACTGCTCGCGTTTGCTTTTTGAGAAACATAACCGATACCAGTCAGTTTTTTTTGTAATTTCATATTCCTTCCATTCATATAAATGCTGCCTGATTGTATTTTTAAAATACCTAGAATTAATTTTAACAATGTTGACTTTCCGGATCCATTTGGTCCTACAATCGCCAGAAAATCTCCTGGATAGATACTGATGTTAATATCTGATAATGCTACTTTACCTGGATATCGATACGATACATTTCGAATTTCAAATATTGGCTCCAATCGCTTCAGTCCTTTTTGAGATAAAAAACAAGCATTAATCAAAGATTAATCCCTGTTTTAAATTTTATTGATGAATAATTTTTTCTAGTAAATCCGAATCAAACTGATTATTTTTAATCATTTCAATTTCAAATTTATACGGTGGCTTTTTATTTTTTTTATCATCGCCAACTTGAACGTATGGTGTTTCTAAAATCTTAGGTACATCTTTAAAGACTTCATGATAAACAATTTTTGATAATGCATCAAAACCAATGTTGCCAAATCCAAAATTTTCATGACGATCTTTACGTGCGCCCTGAACGTTCTTTGAATCATTAACATGTATGACCTTAATTCTATCTAGACCGATTATTTTATCAAACTCTTCCAGAACACCGTCAAAATCATTGACAATATCATAACCAGCATCATGAGTATGACAAGTATCAAAACACACTGATAAACGTTCATTATTCTTTACACCTGAAATAATTTCAGCAAGTTCTTCAAATGATTTACCACATTCAGAACCTTTACCTGCCATCGTTTCTAAAGCAATACGAACATTATTATTGTTAGATAAAACTTCATTTAAACCTTCAATAATTTTCTTGATGCCAGCTTCTTCGCCAGCGCCAACATGTGCACCAGGATGAAGCACGATATCTTTTGCGCCAATTGCTTCTGTACGTTCAATCTCTTTTTGCAGAAACTCTACACCCAGTTCAAATACTTCAGGTTTTACAGTGTTAGCAATGTTGATGATATAAGGTGCATGCACAACAATGTTAGATAAATTATTTTCTTTCATAAATGCTAGACCTGCATCTATGTTCAAATCCTCTATCGGTTTACGACGTGTGTTTTGAGGCGCACCTGTATATATCATAAATGTGGAAGCATTGTAACTCGCTGCTTCTTCTGCTGCAGCTAGCAGCATTTTTTTACCGCTCATTGATACATGAGATCCAATTAGCATGTTAATTCCCTACCTTTTTTTATTCTCTCTATTCGTACGTTTAGAATGGGCCTTTTTCTCATTACGTTTTAACTTATCCAATTCATATCGGAATTTCTTCTTATAACCCGGCTTCACTTTTTTCTTACCTTTAAGTTTATGTTTTAGGTTCTGTTCAATATTATCTTCTTTTTTCTTACGTGATTGACGCTCAGTTCGATCTTTAATTTCAACGAGTTCACCATTTTTAACATCGCTATGAATAAATGAGAAGCCACTTTTCTCAATCTGGTTGATTAAATCTTCTTCATCAGGCGTGTAGATCGTAATTGCAACCCCTGTATAATTTCCTCGGCCAGTTCGTCCTACACGATGAGTAAAGAAGGCTATATCACGTGGAATATCATAATTGATAACATGACTAACACCATCGATATCAATCCCCCGACTCGCTAGATCACTCGCAACAACATATTGATATTCAAGATTTTTCACACGTTTCATTTGTTGTGTACGCTCACGTGGTGCAAGACCGCCATGAATAACGCCTACCTTTAAACCTTGATCCTGTAAATATTCTGCTACTTCATCCGCACGTTCACGACTATTCGCAAAAATAATTGCTAAATAAGGATTAATAGTAGACATAATTTTAGTCAACTGTTCTTTACGATCGTTACTTTTTGTAGGTACAAGATAAAAAGAAATATTTTTATTTGTCTTTTCGTCAGGCTCAATCTCAATAAATTCTGGCTTAGATAAGTATTTATTTAAAAATGGGTGTAAAGCTTTTGGTATCGTCGCAGAAAATACTGCTATTTGTGCTTCACGGGATACATTTGCAGCAATCTTATCGACTGTCGGCAAGAATCCTAAATCAATCATTAAGTCTGCTTCGTCGATTACAACTGCTCTTGCTAAATGAATATGTAATACATTTTCTTCTGCTAAATCTTTTATTCGATTTGGTGTACCGATAACTATTTGTGGCTGCACTTTTGATTTTTGAATATCTTTATTCTTATCTGTGCCTCCAATATATAGTCCTGCTTTAATATCATCTGTAAATGAAATTAAATGCTCTGCTGCATCATATAATTGCTTTGCAAGCTCTCTAGTCGGTGCAAGAATAATAATTTGAGGATGCTGTACCTCTTTATTGATTTTATTGATTAACGGTAGTAAAAATGCATGTGATTTTCCTGTACCTGTTTGTGATTGTCCAATTAAGTGCGTTTCTTTTTTTAATTTAGGAATAACTCTTCTCTGGATTTCTGTGGGCTGGTTGAAATTTAAATCTTCCACCGCTTCTACTAAATATGGTGCAAGTTCAAATAACTCAAATGGGTGTTTGTCCATCATAATCCTCCTTTTATGTTCATCTCATGTATTATATAGGAAAGAATACGAAAAAGAAAGCAATCATTGTTAAAATTAAAATATTCTAATCCTCTTTAAAAGTTTGTTATACTATTTATTAAGCAGATTAATAGGAGGAAAATGCGATGGAAATTATTAAAATAACACCTCGTGGATATTGTTACGGTGTCGTTGATGCCATGGTGATTGCACGCAATGCTTCACTTGATAAAACATTACCACGTCCAATATATATTTTAGGTATGATCGTGCATAATAAACATGTGACTGATGCTTTCGAAAGCGATGGTATCATCACACTCGATGGACCGAACAGATTAGAAATATTAGAAAAAATTAATGAAGGTACCGTTATATTTACTGCTCATGGTGTGAGTCCAGAAGTGAAACGCCGTGCTAAAGAAAAAGGACTTGTATGCATTGATGCAACTTGTCCGGATGTTGAAAATACACATACATTGATTCGCAAGAAAAAAGCGGAAGGATATCATGTTATCTATATCGGAAAAAAAGGTCATCCTGAACCTGAAGGAGCTGTTGGTGTTGCTCCGGAAATCGTACATCTCGTGGAAAATATCAATGATATCGATAATCTTGATGCAGATTTAAAAAACAAAAAACTTATCGTTACAAATCAAACAACGATGAGTCAATGGGATGTAAAACATCTTATGGACGAACTTCAAAAAAAATATCCACATATTGAAGTTCATAAAGAAATTTGTTTAGCGACACAAGTACGCCAGGAAGCTGTAGCAAATCAAGCAGGACAGGCAGACGTATTAATCGTGGTTGGTGACCCAAAAAGCAATAACTCTAACCGTTTAGCACAAGTATCTAAAGAAATCGCTCATACAGAAGCTTACCGTATTTCTGACATTAGTGAATTAAAACTTGAATGGCTTCAGGGAAAATCAACGATTGCTGTAACTGCTGGCGCTTCAACACCAACACCAATCGTAAAAGAGGTCATCGATTATATTAAATCTTATGATCCATTAAACATTCAACCGATACCAGAAAAGTCAGGCGTACCGACAGAAAAGATATTACCTAAGATTAAAAATGCAACACCTGTAAAAATATTAGATTAATTAATAGGGTGAGTCATAAGTCTTAACTCTCTTCTGTTTAACAGCTTTAACAGCGGAATAGAAGTTGCCCCTACGTCAAAAACCGAACAAAAACTATAAATCAAAGCGTGATTTATTAGTTTTGTTCGGTTTTTGCTTGTGGCAGAACACTCCTGCTCCAGCCTCGCTATTTTATAACACTTTAAATGGATTCGTATCTATTTGTGAAACAACGATATTTATATCTTTGATAAAAGTTGATAAAAGTGCACTGAGTCCTTCTTTCATAACATGCTCAGCATAATGTGTGATATCAAGCGCAGCTAGTTCTGCCATTATCAAATCATGTGCTTCGTGATACTTAATATCACCTGTAATAAATACATCAACACCCGCTCGCTTAACTTCATTCATGTAATCCATTCCTGAACCACCAATTATGCCTACTGTGTTAATAACTTTATCTTCACCAATCATCTTAATTACATCCAAATTTAATTTTTTTTTTGCATTTTTTGCAAAATCAGATAATGACATAGGTTCCTTCAAGGCTGCTTTCACACCAGTACCATATTCAGCCTGGACATCAAATGAACAAATATCAAAAGCAGGTGTTTCATAAGGATGATGTGTTTTTATCACTTCTAATACATCAGATTTCAAAGATGATTCAAAGACACATTCAATCTTCATTTCTTCTTCCTGATGTATTTCACCTTTATTACCGACAAATGGGTTAGCATTTTCTAATGCACGAAATTCGCCTGTTCCTTTTACTGAAAAGAAACAGTGATCATAATCACCAATTTGTCCGGCACCTACTTCTGCCAACGCTGATTTAAATTGTTCAGCATAAGCTAAAGGAACAAAAATCTGGAGCTTTTGAATCGATTTTTGTTCAGGTAATAATATTTCTATATCATTTAATTCCAGACGTTCAGTAATCATCGCACTTACACCTTTAGGATGTGCATCTAAATTCGTATGTAGTGCAATCAATTGCATATCGTTCTTTATTAAGCATCTGATTACTTCTCCATAACCTGAATGTAGAATTGATTTTATACCACTAAAAATCAATGGATGATGGCATATTATTGTATTTATATTTTTTTCTTTAGCTTCCTGTACAACTTCTAATGTACAGTCAAGCGCTGTTATTATGCCGGATACTTCAGCTGCTTCATCTCCAATAAGAAGACCTACATTATCCCAATTTTCTGCAGTAAGCAGTGGTATCTCTTGATTAATTTCATTTAATAACTCTCTAATCAACATAACCTAACACCTCTCTTAACATTGAGATTTCTTCTTTTAGCTGTTCATGTTTTTGTCCATGAATAGGATCGTGTTCTATCGCTGATAATACTTTCATTAAATGCTGATATTCTCTATCCCACTTTTCGACAAACACTTCATTTTTATTTTGTAAAAGAATTGGACCAAATTTCAGTGCTTTTTGCGTATAATTCACTTGTTCAGTAGCATATTCAGCAACGATAATTTCGTAAGTATGCTTTTTTTCTTTCATTATCTCTTCAGCAATGATTTCATAACCAAGTGAAACAAGTGCATGACGAACTGCTTCTGTATGAATGTTACTTTGCAGTATTAAACGTGGATGATTGTCTAATTTATCTTTACCCGATGTAATGATGTCTGCAATAAGGGGACCACCCATCCCACAAATAGTAATTACATCTACTTCACCCGGTTTAATGACTTCTAATCCATTACCAAGACGTACGTCGATAGAAGATGAAGCATTATACTTTTTAACATTCTGAACTGCAGCTTCGAACGGTCCAGCTACAACTTCTCCAGCTACGGCACATTTAATCAGATTATTTTCTAATGCATACAGAGGCAAATAAGCGTGATCAGAACCAATATCAGCTAAACGTTCGTGCTGTATATACCTTGCAACTGTTTTTAATCTTTTATTTAATGGTATCATTTTATATCCTTTCAAAAAAAAATCTTTTGCACTTGGCAAAAGATTTTAATTGTTTATTATTTTGCGTCTTTTAAATACTTAACTAAAGTATCTAAATCTTTATCAGAAATTTTTGAAGCGTCATGAGCTGGCATAGCGCCTTTACCTTCACGGATAATTTTCTTAGCATCATCTGGTTTCAAAGAAAGACCAGCTAATTTAGGACCCATTCCACCTTCTAAGTTTTGACCGTGACATGACGTACAGTTGTCTTTTGCAAAAGTTTTAGCATCAAACTTTTGTTCAGTTTTAGCTCCACCTTCACCCTCTTCTTCAGCTTTGTTCGCACCGTGTGCAGACATAAAGAAGATTAAGCCTACGCCCATAAGCATAATAAGTAAAAACGGAATTACTGGATTACGATTCATTCAATTTACCTCCCTTTAATTTCACCATATACATATCTATTTTATATTAAAAACAGTGATTGTCAAAGACTTTTCACAATTTAAATTGAAATTTTAATCCATAAAATCTTTAAGACGTTTACTTCTTGATGGATGACGTAATTTACGTAAAGCTTTTGCTTCGATTTGGCGTATACGTTCTCTCGTTACACCGAACACTTTTCCTACTTCTTCAAGCGTACGGGTACGTCCATCATCTAAACCAAATCGTAATCTTAAAACATTTTCTTCACGATCTGTTAATGTATCTAATACATCTTCTAATTGTTCTTTTAATAACTCATATGCAGCATGATCAGCTGGACTTTGTGCGTCCTGATCTTCAATAAAATCACCTAAGTGACTGTCATCTTCTTCACCGATCGGTGTTTCAAGTGAAACTGGCTCTTGTGCTATCTTTAAGATTTCACGAACTTTTTCAGGTGGTAAATCCATTTCTTCTCCAATTTCTTCCGGGGAAGGATCACGTCCTAAGTCCTGAAGTAATTGACGTTGTACACGTATTAACTTGTTTATCGTTTCTACCATATGCACTGGTATACGAATTGTTCTTGCCTGGTCAGCAATCGCACGCGTGATTGCCTGACGAATCCACCATGTAGCGTAAGTTGAGAATTTAAATCCTTTCGTAAAATCAAACTTTTCTACAGCTTTAATAAGACCCATGTTCCCTTCCTGAATTAGATCAAGGAATAACATACCGCGTCCTACATAACGTTTTGCAATACTTACAACAAGACGTAAGTTTGCTTCTGCAAGTCGTGCTTTCGCTTCTTCATCCCCTTGCTCAATACGTTTAGCAAGTTCAATTTCTTCTTCAGCACTTAATAAATTAACGCGTCCAATTTCTTTTAAATACATACGAACAGGATCGTTAATTTTAACACCTGGAGGCGCAGATAAATCATTAAGATTGATCTTATCATCAGTATCATTTGCATCTTTTTCATTGATTAAAGTGATGTCATTTTCGGCAATCGCTTCAAAAAATTCATCCATCTGATCAGAATCCATCTCAAAATTTTGTAATTTATCAGCTATTTCTTCGTGACTTAAATGTCCATTCTTCTTACCTGTCTCAAGTAATTGTGTTTTTACTTGTTCTAATGTTAATAATTCTGCGATTTTTGTTGTCGCATCGGATTTCTTTGCAGCCATATTAAAACCTCCCAGTATGTCTAGTGCTTTTTTGATCTTTGATATTGTATGATTTCTCTCACAATATTATCGCGTGTTTCCATATCACCTATAGCAATTGCATCTTTTAAAGCTTGTTTCAGTTGATTCACATGTGATAATTCATGCTGCTCCTCATTAAAAACGTATACATAATCATTTATTTCATCTGTAGTAGGTTCAGAATTAACCAACATGCTGTCAATTGATAAGCATACCTCATGAATATCCTGAGGAATATGTGTGATGAATTGACTGAGATTAAATTGGTCTTCATTATTGTAATACCCTATTAACGCCTCATAAACCACTCTATGGTATGCATTTGAGAAATTATGGGCAGGCAGAGCATCTTTATATTGCGTGAATAAATATTTATCTGTCATAAAATGCTTCAGTACAACACGTTCAGCAGTCTCTATCTTGTTTAATGTTTCTTGTTTGATACCAACATTAATCTGATTAAACGGACGCTTTTTCTGATTTTTTTGTACTTGATATTTTAAACTGTCAAAATCTACTTTAAACAAATCACTTGCTTCATGCAATACTTTTTTCTGTAATACTTCAGAATTCATAAGTTTAGCATCTTGAATAATATTATTCAAATGTTTTTCATATGCTAAATCATTATTCTTTATTTCATTCTGATAATATTGCATATAAAAGCTTAAATAATTTATTTTATGTGTTTGAAAGTATTCTAAGAACTGATTTTTCCCTAAATCTCTGATCATCTCATCCGGATCTTTTCCCTTGTGAATCGGAACTACAAATACATTTAATCCTTCTGAAAGTAATGTCTTTCCTGATTTTAGTGTCGCTTCAATACCTGCTCGATCTCCATCAAACATTAACGTAATATTTTGTGCGAGTTTTTTCAGTGAAATTACATGTTCCCTACTTAATGCTGTACCCATTGTTGCTACTGCATTATGAATACCTACTTCACTAAGTTTTAATACATCCATAAAACCTTCAAGTAAAATAACTTCATCTGATTCTCTAATCGGTTTACGTGCAACGTCAATATGATAAAGGATATTTCTTTTTTGAAATATCGGTGTTTCAGGACTATTTAAATATTTAGGTTCACTACCATCAAAACTACGTGCAGAGAAGCCAACTGTATCTCCTCGTACATTTCGTATCGGAAACATAATACGATTACGAAAACGGTCAAAATAACTGAAATTTTCCTCATTTCTGCTTAAAAGACCCGCTTCATATGCAAGTGATTCATCATATCCACGTTTTTTTAGAAAATCTAATGCAAAATGACTTACATTCGGACTGAAACCAATTTTTTCTTTGGCAATCATTTCGTCATCTAGTCCACGTTTATGAAGATATTCTAAAGCTGGTTCAGCCTCTTCAATCGCTTTTAATACATAATGATAATAATCATTTAATAAGTTATGCATTTCAACCATTTTCGTATGGTCATTTTCAACTGCTGGTTTATCACGTTCAGCATCTATCTTAATATCGACATTTTCGCCTAATATTTTAACAGCTTCTATAAACGAAACATTTTCAATTTGTTCTATAAACTGAAAAACATTACCACCCTTTTTACATCCGAAACAATGACAAATCTGTTTTTCAACAGAAACTGAAAATGATGGCGTTTTTTCATCATGAAAGGGACATAAACCGATATAGTTACGTCCCCTTTTTTCTAATTTAACATATTGACTTACAACATCTAAAATATCATTTTTTTCCCGTATTTCATTAATTATTTTTGGATCGATTTGCAAACTTCCACCTCATCATACCCATATTAATTTCTAGTAATTATTTTAATGATTTCATTCGCTGTCTCTTCAATTGCTTTATTCGAAACATCAATAACTTCACAATTAATTCTTGAGACAATCTCTTCAAAGTATTTTAGTTCTTCTAAAATACGTTGATCTTTCGCATAATTCGCATCATTTTTTAGTCCAAGTTGAGCTAAGCGTTCAATTCGGATTTTATTCAATTTTTCAGGATCAATTTTTAATGCGATACATTTTTTTGGATCGATTTCAAATAACTGATCAGGCGGATCAACTTCCGGCACTAATGGTACATTCATTACTTTAAATCTTTTATGAGCCAAATACTGACTTAGTGGTGTCTTTGAAGTACGTGAAACACCGATTAAGACGATATCAGCTTTAGAAAGTCCACGCGGATCTCGACCGTCATCATATTTTACAGCGAATTCAATCGCTTCTATCTTCTTAAAATAATCTTCATCTAGTTTATGTACCATCCCAGGCTCATTTAACGGTTTTTCTTCAAGCGTCTCTTCTAATAGCCCCATTAAAGGACCCATTAAATCTACGCTTTTAATATTATGTTTAGCTAATTCTGACTGCATATAAGCTCTGACATTCGGCTTAACTAAAGTGTATACAACGATGGATTTCAGTTCTTTAGCCAGGCCGATTACTTCATTGATATTTTCATGTGTTTCAATATATGGCAGACGAATTGTATCTACAACATTATTTAACATATTAAACTGAGAAATACATGCTTTTGTAACGAGTTCTGCTGTTTCACCAACTGAATCTGATGCAATAATTAATCTCATTTCATTCATACAATAAATTCTCCTTATTCATCTTCGATTAGAGAAACAAATGCTCTCGTTATAGTAGTTTTACTAATACGACCGGTAACTTCATAATGTCCGTCTTTTTCAACAACAACTGGAATTGAATCTATTTGCTTATCGATAATTTGTTTGGCGGCATAAAATAGTAAGTCATCTTTATAACATACAGAGACATTTGGGACTCGCGTCATATAAACATGAATCGGTGTCGTATGAATTTCTTGTCCCCCCATCGATGCACGGAGTAAATCCTTTCTGGAACATACACCGACAAGATGATTTTCTTTATTTGTTACAAATAAAGTTCCTACATCATCCAGGAACATTGCACAGATTGCTTCATATGTACTTGAATCTTCATGAATAACAATAGGTACAGACTGAAAATCTTTAACCCGAAACTTCTTAATCGATTCTGAAAGTAATTGAGTACTGGATTTCCCTGTATAAAAGTAACCGACACGAGGACGTGCATCTAAATATCCAGCCATCGTTAAAATTGCAAGATCCGGACGTAAAGTAGCACGTGTTAGACTCAATTTCTCAGCAATCTTCTCACCGGTGATGGGGCCATTATTTTTTACAATTTGTAAAATCTTTTCTTGTCTTTTATTTAACTCTATGACAATCACCCCAATAGTAGACATACTTTATTTATTTTATTATACCTACTCATAATTAAATTTACAAATGTACTGCATAACAATTGAGGTTAATTAATTTTCATGTTATATTTTAATTAAGCGAGTTAAGGATGGTGAAAGCTTAACAATAAATTGGCGTACATTTAAATTGTTAATAATTAAAAGCGAGTAAACACTAATTTGGGTGGAACCGCGGGTATATATACTCGTCCCAAGGCAATCTATTTGCCTTGGGACTTTTTGTTTACTCAAAAATAAATGGAGGATATCAACATGACTGAAAACAAAATGGAAACAATCGTTAATCTTGCAAAACATCGTGGATTTGTATTTCCTGGTAGTGAAATTTACGGAGGGTTAGCAAACACATGGGATTACGGTCCTCTTGGTGTAGAACTAAAAAATAATGTGAAACGTGCATGGTGGCAAAAATTTGTTCAGCAATCACCTTATAATGTTGGATTAGATGCAGCAATCTTAATGAATCCAAAAACATGGGAAGCAAGTGGACACTTATCAAACTTCAACGACCCTATGATCGATAATAAAGACTCAAAAATTCGTTATCGTGCGGATAAATTAATTGAAGACTACATGCATGCTCAAGGTGACGAGCACTTTATTGCCGATGGTATGAGTTTTGATGAAATGAAGCAGTTTATTGACGAAAAAGGAATTGTATGTCCAGAATCAGGTACATCAAACTGGACGGAAATTCGTCAGTTTAACTTAATGTTCAAAACATTCCAGGGGGTTACTGAATCTTCTACTAATGAAATATTCTTACGCCCTGAAACAGCACAAGGTATTTTCGTGAACTACAAGAACGTGCAACGTTCTATGCGTAAGAAATTACCGTTTGGTATTGCTCAAATCGGTAAATCATTCCGTAATGAGATTACTCCAGGAAACTTTATTTTCCGCACACGTGAGTTTGAACAAATGGAATTAGAATTCTTCTGTAAGCCTGGTACTGAAATCGAATGGCAGACTTACTGGAAAGAATTTTCAGCTAAATGGTTAAAAGATCTAGGCATTAAAGAAGAAAATACAAAATTACGCGACCATGACGAAGATGAATTATCTCACTACTCAAATGCTACAACAGATATCGAATATAAATTCCCATTCGGTTGGGGTGAATTATGGGGAATTGCAAGCCGTACTGATTTTGACTTAACAGCTCATATGAATGCATCAAATGATGACTTCAAATATCACGATCAGGAAACAGGTGAAAAATATGTACCTTACGTTATTGAACCATCATTAGGTGCAGACCGTGTAACATTAGCATTCTTATGTGATGCGTATGATGAAGAAGTTTTAGAAGGTGATGACAAACGTACAGTTTTACGTTTCCACCCTGCATTAGCACCTTATAAGGCAGCAATCCTTCCATTAAGTAAGAAATTGTCAGCTGATGCTATGAAAGTATACGAAGAATTAAGCGCATACTTTGCAATTGACTTTGATGAAAGTCAATCAATCGGTAAACGTTATAGACGTCAAGATGAAATCGGTACACCATTCTGTATTACATTTGACTTCGATTCATTAGAGGATAATCAAGTAACAATACGTGACCGTGACACAATGGAACAAGTACGTATGCCTATCAGTGAAGTAAAATCATTCTTAGAAGAAAAAATTAAGTTCTAATTAAATTTTTAAAGCACCCATGATTACCATTCATGAGTGCTTTTTATTGTTGATTCATCTGATTTAACTGTTCAATAATTTTACGAGATTTCAAAAATACGCCTACAAATTCATCGTACATTTTAAAGACAAGTGATTCCATCTCTCGGACTACTTCGTCACTAATTTTCATCCCGCTTACTTTACCCAGAGGTACTTCATCGAGTAGATATAGCAAATACAATGCTTTATTTGATATACGGATAGCATGAGGGTCATCTATTAATCCGAACTTTGTCACGACACTATTATATTTAAACGAATATGCAACAAAATCTTTATGGTCCAATGCACCGTCATGTGCACTGTATTTAAAGTTGGGTTCATACCCATAGAGCGACATCATTTTGAGTGAAACAAATAATGCAATTAATGCCTCATTATCTCCCTCCGAAATCCTATCCAGACCAAATTTCAACAACTGAAACACTTGTTTATTAGATGTATCATCATCGAGACCTCTATCTATTATCTCAACAATATATTGTGCATAAGTTAACTTCATTATGTCACTACGAATTGAATAATGACTTTCTATTATGTCTACAGAACTAAGCGTTCCCATTCCTTTAAATTGTGAAAAGATAAATAGATTTTCATAGAACAAATCTAAACCTGCACCATACTTTGTTGATTTACGCGCATTTCTAGCCATCACTGCTACTTTTATACCTGCTTCATTTAAAAAAGTGATAATCAAATGATTATCACCATATTCTACTCTCCTGATAACAATACCAACAGACTTTTTAAGCATTAATATTCATCTTCTCTATAACCGATTTGACGAATAAAGTTCGGTTTATTACGCCAATCTTTTTGTACTTTCACCCAAAGTTCTAAATAAACTTTAGAACCTAGTAACATTTCGATATCTTTACGTGCATTTTGACCAATTTGCTTTAACATTGAACCTTTCTTTCCAATAATAATTCCTTTTTGAGAATCACGTTCGATATATATAGTCGCCTCAATATCTACCTGGTCATCAGAAACACGTGTCATCTTTTCAACTTGAACACCGATGGCATGGGGGATTTCCTGACTTGTTAAATGCAGGGCCTTTTCACGAATTAATTCTGCTACGATAAATTCTTCTGGATGATCTGAAATTGTATCTTTCGGATAATACATCGGTCCTTCCGGCATATAACCTTCAATCACTTCCACTAATCGATCAACATTATTTCCTTGTAGTGCTGAAATTGGCACTACTTCAGCGAATGGTAACAAGTCCTTATATTTTTCAATTTCTTTAATCAGTTGATCTGGATGAATCTTGTCAATCTTATTTAAGACTAAGAAAATCGGTGTCTTGTTTGATTTTAATAGCTCAATGATAAATTCATCACCACGCCCTAAACTTTCTTCAACATTTACCATAAATAATATCGCATCTACTTCTCGTAATGTATTTTTAGCGATTTTCATCATATAATCACCTAATACATGTTTTGGTTTATGAATGCCTGGCGTATCGATGAATATGATTTGAGATTGTTCTGTTGTAAGTACACCTTGAACTTTGTTTCTTGTAGTCTGTGCTTTGTCTGACATAATTGCAACTTTTTGTCCAAGCACTTTATTCATAAAAGTTGATTTTCCCACATTGGGTCTACCAATTATCGCTACAAATCCTGATTTAAAATTATTTGACATCTTCTAAGTCCCTTCCTGAAAATCCTAACGGTAATAAATCATCTACGGTACGTTTGATCACATCACCTTTAATATTTGTTAAGTATACTGGCATTTCATCTTCGCATAGCTCTTTAATTACTTGTCTGCATGAGCCACACGGAGATGAAGGTGTTGGTGTGTCAGTTGTAACAACCAACGCTTCAAAATCTCCTGGTTTATACCCTTGAGCTATTGCTGAAACAAGTGCAGTACGTTCTGCACAGATACAATCACCATATGCTGCATTCTCAACATTACATCCATCAAATGTCGTACCATCTTTAGCGATTAAAAATGCACCCACTTTAAAATTTGAATACGGTGTATATGCTTTTTCTCGTGCTGTCTTAACACCATCCAGCCATTCATTTTTAAATTCCATAATATTCCTCCTAAAATAATTTGATTATATAAGGTATGAAAATGATTATTCCGATAATAGCACTCATGATTGATGATAATAAAACTGCAGACGCGGCTGTATCTTTAGCATGCTTTGCTAGTTCATGATAATCTTCTGTGACAAGGTCCACGACATATTCTACCGAAGTATTTATCACCTCCATAAACAATACAGAAAAAATCGCAATAATCACAAACATCCATTCTACTTTTGTAATTTGAAAATAAAATGAAAAGATAGTTACTAATACCGCGGCAATTAAATGAATAACAAAATTAATATCTTTTTTTAACAACGTTATGAAACCTTGCACTGGATATAAAAATCGTTTCATCCTTATTCTCTCGTTAAGCCGTAAGCATTTAATATTTCATCCTGGCGTCCAAACATTTTTTTCTCATCTGCTTCATTCATATGATCATATCCTAAAAGATGTAATAGTCCATGAACTGATAGGAATCCTAATTCACGTTCAAAAGAGTGACCATATTCTTCTGCCTGCTCTTCTGCACGTTTAACACAAATAATAATGTCACCTAAAACACGAGGCGCATCCGGCATTTCAAAATCTTCATCTTCACCCTCTTCTAAAGCAAAGCTTATGACATCTGTAACACTATCTTTATCACGATATTCTTTATTGATACTTTGTATTTCATCTTCATCAACAAAAGATACAGCGACTTCAGCTTCTTCATCAATACCTTCTTGTTGTGCAGCAAATTGCAATAACTTTTCAATTTCTGATAAGTGATCTGCAGCAATCATTTCGTCATCATCTATAAAATCAACTGTTAACATTATTCATCACCTTCATATGCATTAATAATTTTACCAACTAATGGATGTCTCACAACATCGGCAGCATCAAAATGATGCACTTCTATACCACTTACTTTACCCAACCTCTGAACAGCTTCCACTAAGCCACTCTTTACACCTTTTGGTAAATCAATCTGTGTTTCATCGCCTGTTATAACCATCTTTGAACCAAAACCTAGACGTGTTAAAAACATCTTCATCTGAGCATGCGTTGTATTCTGTGCTTCATCTAAGATAATAAAAGCATCTTCTAAAGTTCTACCACGCATATATGCAAGCGGTGCAATTTCAATAACACCACGTTCCATTAAACGTGCCGTATGTTCAGCACCTAATACAAAGTGTAATCCATCATACAAAGGTCTTAAATATGGATCAACTTTCTCTTTTAAATCTCCAGGCAGAAATCCTAATGATTCTCCTGCTTCAACAGCAGGACGCGTCAGAACGATGCGCTTCACTTTGCCATTTCTTAACGCTTGTGCAGCCATAACAACAGCTAAAAATGTCTTACCTGTACCTGCCGGACCGATTCCAAATACGAGATCGTTATGTTTGATATGGCGTATATACAGACGTTGTCCCATCGTCTTAGCACGAATCGGTTTACCGAAAGCATCTTTCGTGATTTCTTCATCGTATAGGTCACTTAAATACTGCAAGGTACCATTCGTTGCCATCTGTACCGCTGACTGAACGTCACGTAAAGAAATGGAAGTACCTTTACGGATAACAGTTAACAGACTTTTTACTACGCTTTCTGCAACGACTACTTTCTCATCTTCACCGTATATTGTTAATTCCTGACCTCTTGTATGAATCTCAACATCAAATGATTCTTCTAAAAACTTCAGGTGTTCATCTTGGTTACCAAGCAACGCTTGAGCTTCATTGATATTATCGAAGCGGATAATTTGAGACATTCAAAAACTCCTTTAAGTAATGTTAATTTAACTTTATCAAACTCATGCAGAACAAACAATTAATTATCACTGAACAGACTCATTCATAACAGGCTTTACAACCTGTTTAGTTGATTTATTCAGATTTTGTAC
>CAACWL010000065.1_pt1 | contig 20436 bp, 27 predicted proteins | sample 2275641 | NCBI WGS metagenome assembly CAACWL01 (sample SAMEA5312462, study PRJEB27640) | indoor metagenome | biome: indoor environment; feature: uncontrolled; material: polymer tiles stone | place: Germany | collected 2014-07-07 | reverse complement strand
TTAGCAACTCTTTGGTTATGTTCATCTAAAAATATATATCTAGAATCACCATCATCATTCCCAATTGTTACTCTATTATTATATGGTTCATCCATTATACTGATCTTTTGAATTTCATAACCTTTATAAACCTCTTTTATTTCTTGTACAGCATCATCTAAAGATTGATGGCCTTTAGTATCACTATCTGAAAAGAATTCATGATGATATATGTTATTTTCAACATTAGTGTAAAATAAATAACCGATACCTGTAAGAGAGAGGGTTAACAATAAAGGTGTTATAAAGAAAGCTGCGTAAAAATGTAACCTTCTTAATGGATTAAAAATTTTATTCATAATTGTAACCTCTATTTCAATTTTATATATTAACTCTATCTAAAGTTATAATTTTTTATATCTAATTACAATACGGAAAATAAGTTAATTATGAACCTTTGGTGAATATCAGAAATATCATGTAACAAATGACTTGAAAATGTAATATTAAAATACTCTAAAAATTCAGTATAAAATGTTAAAATTGATGAAACGAGATGAGGTGAATAGCTTTGTTAAAAAATTTAGAATTATACAACGATAAAAAAAGTCGTAAACAAATAATTGATCAATTCTATAGTGGATTAAATCAAGAAAATATACATGAAGCTGTAACAAGTTTGGAAGAGAGAAAACATAAAGATTTTCCTCACGGCGCAGTATATTTTCAAAATGATTTATCTACAGAAAAACAAAATGATTTAAGCTTGAGCAAATTAGATGGTTTGTTTATAATCAATGAGGATGATACACAAAAAGGGGCAGTTATTCCTCTGCAAATCATTGTGCAATTTCTAGCTTCAAATAGAGAACAAATAGCACAAGAAAAAGCGCTGAGTCTAATTCAAATAGAGAATATTATCGACCGTTTAGAGTTGACGCTTAAATCAGAAGAACTATAATCAAATTAAGCCACGTTTAACGTGGCTTTTATTTTTTAGAATGGAGTGTAAAATATGTACGATGCAATAATATTCGATTTTGACGGTACAATTATAGATACAGAAATAAATTTATTTAACACTTTAAATAAACACATTAATGACAAGAATAATGAACCCATTAGTCTTGAGGAATACAAAGCTTCGATTGGCTCTGTCTCTAAAGAATTAGATCATAAAATCCTAACCGCTTTAGGCTCAGAATTAGCTTTAGAAGAAATGTTCAAAGATCATTATGAAGGAACGAAACGATTGCCTATGAAACCAGTAGTGAAAGAATTGGTAGAATACGGTCACCAAAATCAAATCAAAATGGGTATAGCAACAAGTAGTTATAAAGAACACATTATGCCAAACGTTTTAAGATTAGAATTAGATAAATATATAGATGTTGTCAAAGGACGTGAAGATGTCGCGTTTGTAAAACCAAATCCAGAATTATATATTCAGGCTGCTCATGAACTAAATGTTAAACCTAGTAAATGCTTAGCTATTGAAGATACTACAAATGGTGCCAAAGCTGCAATTGACGCTGGCATGGATGTTATTGTCATTACTCATGACATAACAGAAGATTTGAATTTTGATTCGTTAGACCTATTGCATAAAAATATAGAAGCTAAAGAAATTATTAATCTTTATTTATAATGTTTGAAGAAAGCATGTCGTTGTCTAAATGCATGTGGCGTTATGTTTCGATATTTTTTAAATACTTTTGTAAAATGAGCTTGATCGTAAAATCCAAATTCAGTAGCAATATGTGCAATGGATTTTTGAGGATTGTTAAGTAATTCAACTGAAGCATCAAATAATTTGCGGCGTTTAATATTTGTGTAGTTTAAACTATATGGTTGTTGATGGATTGTTTGAGATGAGTATATATCAAATGCTTTTCGAATATTCTCTTGTAGAAGATAGAGTAATGTGTTGATACTATATGATATTTCAGTACTTAAACTGGAGTCTTTAAAAGGTGAATATTTAGCTAAAAAGTTTAAATGATATTGAGTTATATACTCATTTTTAGAAAAAGGTAAATTAGTATAATCTTTTGAAATGAGGTTATTGTATAGATTATTGGCGATCGTATAAATGAGAAGATAGTTTAAGCTTATTATTTTTACATCGCCATTTAAAGCATTGATATAACTATATTCATCAAAAGGTACGATGCTATAAAAGCCTTTTTTTACATAAGAATATTTATTGAGTGAATGGTAGAACACTTGGATTTCTCCATCTGTTACATAGAGTAGTGATAAATTTTCACAATTATAAATACATGAATGCTCTTTGTTTAGATTATACACTTGAAACGAAAACATAATATCAAATCCTTCATAGTCTGATTTAAGAAAAATTAACAACGCTTACTTTATTTAATGTTATAATTAAAATATTAATGACTTTTTAGAGGTGTACAATGAATAATGAACAATACAAAGCCATTGTTTATAAAAAATTATGGTTCATAAATAAAAAAGAAAAAAATAGAGCTCATGAAAAGTTGAATAGCACTGATCAAGAACTTTTATATGAAAAATATGGTAAACCAAGCAAATTTGTTAATCATTTTGTAGAAAATGAAATTATAGATAAAGCTGCTCCACCAAGTAGTTTATATAAAATCATAACTTTAGGTGGATTGTTGTTCGGTAATGTATTGATGGCAGGTATACTTATTACTGCTACGTTATTAATATTGGGGACGTTCACTTTATATTTCACTAAATCCATGAGCGAAGCATTGACTTTACAATTATTATATCTCGTTATCGGTTTAGTATTGTTGTTCATAGGATATAAAGGGATTAAGTGGATTAATGCTTATTTTACTAGGCGTTTACTTATAGCTAGAAGATTTAAAGATATTACGTAGATTAACTAGGGGGGTTCATAGATGAGCTTGTTATATTTTGATGAATGGCGTGATACACGTGCAACAATAAGGTATATCGCACAAATTATGGGGAAATGTTGTTTAACTGTAAAACAACCTGAACCATTGTATAAACACGTGATGTTAACCGTTAATCAAGTTGGGTTATCTACAGGCGTATTAAAAAAAGACAATCATGAATTTGAAATCAGTTTAGATTTATTAGATCAGCTATTAGTAGTTAAAGTAGATGGTAAAGAAGAAACGATCATCGTTAAATCTGGACGAACAATAAAAGAATATTATGATTTTGTGTTTGATACGTTATTGGATAATGATATTGAAATTAAAATTAATACGAAACCTTACCATATTCCTTACGAAAAAACATTGGATAAAGATGATAAAGAACGAACATTTAATCCTAAAACTGCTTACCATGCATTAAGGTTGATGCAACAAGCTCAATATGATCATTATCAATTTTTACATTCAAGAAATATTAAAGATGTAAAAACAGGATTATTTTGGGATAAATTTGATGTAACATCTATATTTTATGTAGAAGGTAATCATGAATATACAGTTTCACTATGCTATTACTTTGGGGATAAATATAGAGAGTCTCCTTATTATGTTATTAAGATTAATCCATTTAAGCAAGATAAAATTAACTTGAAACAAGTAGAACCATCGTATGCGGAATACAATGGTAAAGATGGTAGCTTTTTAATTTATGAAGAAGACTTAGAAAGTATTATAAGAAGAGACGAAATGTTGCTTACTTTCTTTAACAGCGCTTATCAAGCATTGTTATCAGGCGTGAGTAGTAAACTGTCACATCATGAAAAATAAAATAAAATGATTCCGGACATAAATGTCGTAAACTGTAATGATTTTGTAAAGTGCGGACGCCCGGGGGAATAGTATGAGTGAGAGACTACAGGCTCGAGCCATACCCCCAGGCAAGCATGCACGAACAAAATCGTAGGTTTTATAAAAAAACAACTCATTTCTAGCTGAATAAATCAGTGAAATGAGTTGTTTTTTATTTTGAGAAAGGGAATAATGTCCTAGTGTTTTTCATCGAATGAAGCATCATGAGTTGAATATGTGATGTTTTTGATGTTGTAAAAGTCTTAATGATTCTCCCATTTTTCTGCTTATAGTATGGAAATCATGACAAATAACTTTTGAGGTGTTATTGATAAACAGAAGCCTCGTATAACATTTATACGCTTCAATATTTGCGATGTGTTTACTATTTATGAGCATATAATGAATATGATTTTTAGCACTCGTTGGAAATAGAACAAAGTCTTGAGTAGCATAAATCATAATAGGAATAAGTTTAGAAATTCTGAGAACGTATTTTGCGTATTGTTCTCTAGTCTTCATGCTAGCACCTTCAATTTTTAAAGCATCATTTATAAGTAGATGAATTGAAAGGTTCGTATTGAGGATTGATTGATCTAAATATTCGATTTGGAATTTATATTGAGGATCTTCTGAGTGTTTAATGATTGTCATATTCGGATTAATTTTGGATATCATATAGCCACCCCTAAATATCATTATACTAAATGAACAAAATAGGTGATTGTAAAAAGAAGTTATATCGTTGTAACTAAAATAAATAATGTGACTTTAATTTGTTTCTAGCATTTTTTCTATAATATTTGATAGTAGATTCACTTTTATTCATATATATTGCAATTTCTTGCGTAGAAAAACCTTGTAACGTTAAATTAAACCACGTGAGTTCCTCAGGTGATAAAAATTCAAGCATACTATACAATTCACAATTATAATGTTCGACATAACTTTGATCGAGCATGATATTGTCCGAAGTAGGAATGAAGCGGTCCATTTCTTTGCTGTATTTTCTAATACAATCAATTAAGTAAAACTTTAGTTTAGTATAAATATATTTATCCATCGCATTTGTTTTTAACTCATCAAAAGTTTGTAATAACTCCCATAGTTTTATAAGCATGAGTTGAAAATAATCATCATAAGCATATTTTATATTGTAACGATGCAATAAATAATGTATCATCTTTTCATATTTCATATAGTAGTGATTAAAATTATTGTTTTCCATGTTGTCCTTTGAGGTGAGCATGCACACAATTATTTCCGGATAGAAGTATTGTAAGTGATAATAAAAAAGCTTTAAAATTTGTGATTAATGATAAAATCGAAGTAAAATAACAATAGTTGTAATAAATACAACCAATATTATAAAAAAGTGCATTTAAAGTTACGAATATCAAGAAAATAAGTGCTGAAAATATAGATTTAAATGATTTACAATTCTTATATAAACGTGTATATTTGGGTATATATGGACATATGTTTTATTGGGGCAAAGATTAGGAGGCTCATCATATGGATTACGAACATCTAAATTTGGAACATTTTTTTGCAAGAAACAATGAATTAAATAAAATTAGAGATAATGCAGATTTTGTTATGATTAATAATGTAAACAGATTTATGAATTATAGAAATGGCGAAGAAGAAGGAACGATAAACCTTAGTCATTATAACTATAAAAATAGATCAGCAGCAATGTCATTTATATTTATGGATTACACACCTTATAAATAAGCAAACATACTTTTAAAGCATGTTTGCTTTTTTTGTTGAAATATAATAGTAATTAAAACGTAACATATTTATTTTTGAATAATAAGTAGTAATCCTATAGAATATAGAGAGTGAACTTTTTGCGATTATAAAAACAAGTTAATAGATTATAATTGGTCGTTGGTTTACAAATTTTGAGGTGAAACGATGAAAAATGCCAGGCTAGAAACAATTAAGAATATAGTTGTATTATTATTAGTTTTATCAATTATTGTTGGCCTGTTTTATTATTTGATTTCAGATCATTTGAAGTTTTATGAAGTAGATAAACAAGAAGATAATGTCGAAGTACCATTAACTTTAAGTAAAGCAGTAAATAAACAATATAAAAATGATACTAGAATGCAAGTAGCAACAGAGTCAGGCAATTGGAAAAACGCTTCGAGAAGTGAAATTCATGAAGTGATGGATGTAGAAAAAATCTTGAACGATGAAAAGCAAGTCTATCAATTCTTGAATCTATCAGAATATCAAGGTATTGAAGAAAAAAGAATACATCATATGCTAAGAAAACAAGAAGTACTTGAGCAATATACAACAGAATTTTTAAAAGCAGCGAAGAAAGAGCATGTGAACGAAGTGTATTTAATTTCTCACGCTATTTTAGAAACTGGTAATAACAACAGTGAGTTAGCGAACGGAGTATTACTTACGGATAAAGGTAAAGTAACGAAGTCCAAAGAGAAATCTGATGGTAAAAAGTACTATAATTTTTATGGTGTAGGTGCATTGGATAATGATCCAATTGGAACTGGTGCTAGATATGCTAAAAAACGTGGCTGGGATTCGCCACAGAAAGCCATTTCTGGTGGTGCTAAATTTATACACGATCATTATCTATCTAATCCAGAACAAAATACACTATATAGTATGAGATGGAATCCAGAGAAACCAGGCGTCCATCAATATGCTACAGATATTAAGTGGGCTCAAAGTAACGCACGTATCATTGCAGACTTCTATAACGAGCTGAAGACAGAAGGGAAGTACTATATCGTTTATAAATATAAAGATACAGACAAGAACCTTTCAGTAAAAGCTTTAGATGCAAAGCTTGATAAAATAGAAAAACAAAAACAAAAATAAAGACCAAGTAAAAAGAGCGTAAATTCTTAAAAAGATAAGAATTTACGCTCTTTTATATTGTTTAAAATTATGAAGCTTTGTCTGAACTGCTACCTGATGAAGGTGAGTTTGAAGAACCGCCTTGTAAGTCTTCAATTTTCTTAGCATCTTTCGCTTCGTCTGGAATTTTAATTTCATCGATATCATTTAGTTTGTCATAAGTGACATTTGTTTTCATATTCGCTGTTTCATCATCTTTAGTTAATTTTGCATTAAGCTTATATGAATCAATTTCACTATCTTTATTTACTTTTAATATTGCTTTACCTGAGACTTTATCAACTTCAGATTCAAATTGTTTAAGTTGGTCTTTGTTTCCTGAAGCATTCGCTAATTTAGTGAAATCTTCTTTGTTTTTGATGTTGTATGTAAGTTCATATCCATCATCAACTTTTTTAGCTTTAGCGTCTTTAAATGCACTTAAAGTTTTAGCGTATTTTTCATAATTTAACTGATCTAATGAGCTATCTATGTTCATGTTTTCAATTTGTGATGAAAGGTCTACCCATTGATCATCAACTTTTGCTAACATTTTTTTACCTTGAACATAAATCGTCATTTTTTGACCTTCTTGATCCATATTTAATTTTGCTGTGTTTTTTTCATCGACATCCATGCCAACTTTAACAGCTTGACCTTCTTGATCTTTAGCAGAAACTTTAATGTTGTTATCAGTATGATAACTTTTTACATCTTTAGCATTGCTTTGTAAGTCTTTTACAACTTGACTAGAACTCTTTGTTTCTTCTTTCTTCTCAGATTTATTATCTGAATCAGATCCATTTCCACAAGCTGCTAATATTAATGATGAAGATAAAAATAAACTACCTAATATTCTAAATTTCATTTTACTTCCTCCTTTTATTTAAACAATGTTAACATTAAGCATTTATTAATAGCAAAGTTTTGTATAATGACCTTTGCTATTAATAAAAGTTATTTAATTTTTTTCTTAGGTGAAAGTAATAAAATAGCAATTATTGCTACAATAACTTTAAATAAAAATTTCATTTTAATCACTCCGAAAGTGTTTGAGGTTGTGGTCCTTTTTGTTTTCTCTTAGTTGGATCAAGCTTTTTCTCTATATATCCTAATAGTAAATCACTTAATACTGCTAATAAAGCAGTAGGTATTGCACCTGCTAAAATAAGTGATGTACCGTCCGTAGCATTTGTACCTCTAATGATAATATCACCAAGTGTTGATGATCCTATAAATGAACCAATTGCTGTAACACCAATTGCAATAACAAATGCAATTCTTATGCCACCAATCATGACTGATAATGAAAGGGGGAGTTCGACCATTGTCAAAATTTGTTTAGACGTCATACCCATTCCTTTACCGGCATCTTTTATACTTGCATCTACATTATTAATACCTGTATAAGTATTTTTAATGATTGGAAGCAATGCGTATAAAAATACTGTCATAACAACAGTGTTAGCGCCAAGACCCATTACGAGCATTAAAATTGCGAGAAGTGCAAGGGCTGGTACGGTTTGAATGATGTTCGCTATAGAAATAACAAAACCTGACAACTTGGAATATCTAGCAATAAAAATTCCAATAGGTATACCTATTATAACCGCAAATAGTACACCATAAACTGAAATGAGTAAATGATTTAGAAACAGTTGAAATATATATCCGCCATTTGTTGAATAATAACTTACTAATTGTGACCATACATTTCCATCAACCATTATGACTCACCATCCTTTTCATCATCAAAATAATTATGCTTCTCTAAAAATTCTTCCGCAACTACAGCAGGTTCTTTAAGATTATTGTCTGCTTCATAGTTTAATTTTTGCATTTGTTCAGTCGAAATTTTTCCTTTTAATTTGTTCATAGCACGATCTACATATGGTTTTTCTTTAATTAAAGATTTTGAAACTAATGGACTTGCGTCATAAGGTGGGAAGAATTTTAAATCATCTTCTAATACAACTAAATCATAACTTGCAATTCTACCATCTGTTGTATAACCTAACACGACGTCCATTTTACCTGTGTTGAGTGCATCATATACTAAACCTATTTGCATCGGTCTTGTACGTTTAAAGTCAAAGCCATATTTTTCTTTAAACGCTGGATATCCGTCACCTGGACGTTTCATCCAAGATGAATCAACGCCTGCTTCTAACTTATTCGCAACTTTTTTCATATCTGAAACTTTTTTAAGATTGTACTTTTTTGCAGTTTCTTTAGTAACCATCATGGCATAAGTGTTTTCGAAGCCGTATGACCCATACCATTTTTGATCATAATCTTTATCAAAAGCATTTCTAACTACATTTAATGCTTTTTCACGATCAGTTATAGGGTCTTTATCTAATGCACCCGTTAAATCTGTTCCAGTATATCTAGCACTTGAAATGTTAACGTCGCCACTGTTCTGTGCATTAAATGTCACTGTTGATGAACCTAAATTATTTATAAGTTGAATATTTTTTTCAGTAACATTATCTTTTTTTGCTTCATGTTCAATCATCAGTTTATCTATATGTCCTACTATTTGTGATTCACTCGTATTTTGCATGCCAATCTTTATTGAATTTTTATCACCTGAAGCTCCAAGGAAAGGTAAGGAACATCCAGATAAAATGACTGATAAAGCCATGATTGGCAATAACAATTTTAAATATCTTTTCATGTTTCTACTTCCTCCTTATCTTGAAACCTTTAATCCTTTAGGTGTTACCCAATATTCTATTTTAGATAGTACAAAGTCCATAATAAGTGCAATTAATGTAACGCTTATAGCACCACCAATGATTAAATCAGGTTGGTATAAATTTAAACCATTAAAAATAAAGTCACCTAAACCACCGGCGCCGATGAAACTCGCTAATGTTGCCCAGCTAATTGCATAAACGCTCGATAAGCGAACACCACTCATAATAACTGATATTGCTAATGGCAATTCAATCATGTACATCTCTTGAAACTTAGTCATACCCATACTTAATCCTGCTGCTTTTACATTTTTATCTACATTATTTATGCCTATAAAAGTGTTGTTTAAAATAGGTAATAATATGTAAATGAATAGTGCAAGTATTGCAGGTAGTTTACCTACACCTAAGAAAGGTATCATTAAAGCTAATACTGCTAATGAAGGGACTGTTTGTAGAACACTAGCTATAGATAATACCACTTTGGCAAGCGTTTTAGTTCTCGTTAACAATATGCCTAAAGGTATCGCTACAAGAATAGCTAATAGTAAAGCGAATAATGAAATATAGAAGTGTTCTAGTGTTTTTTGTATAAGTTCATTCCCATTAACTTGTAAAAATTCAATCACTAATATTCACTCCTTATTGTATTTCATTCTTTTGTGCTTCTTCTTCTGATAATCCCCAAATTGAATCGTAAACGATATCTACTAAACTAGATCTTGTAATAACGCCTTTTATGTAATAATGATTGTCCACGACAGGAATTAACCTAACATTTCGTTTTAGTATTGTACGTACAGAATCTTGAAGCATCGTACCAGTTTTTACAGTGTATATATCACGATGCATAATATCTATGATGTCAGAACCTTTACGATAACCTTCATTTAAATCTTCAACATCAAGATAACCAACCAGTTTACCTTTATCGTTTGTAACAAATAGCGTATCGACACGTCTATCTCTCATAACTGTTACAGCTTCATCGATTGTTTTCTCTGAAGTAATTGTGATAGGGCTCTTCATAGCATCGTCAACAACTCTTAAGTTAGGTCTGTCTTGGATTAATCTGTTTTGTCCAATAAATTCACGAACAAAATCGTTTGCAGGGTTTTTTAAAATATTATTAGGTGTATCAAATTGAATGATTTCACCTTCAGACATAATGCAAATCCTGTCAGCTAATTTAATCGCTTCATCCATATCATGTGTTACAAATATAATCGTTTTGCCTAATTTTTGTTGCAATGTTTTAACGAGGTCTTGCAACGTGTCTCTTGTAATAGGGTCTAAAGCCCCAAATGGTTCATCCATTAAAATGATATCTTGGTCAGCAGCCAAAGCTCTTACAACACCAATACGTTGTTGTTGCCCCCCAGATAATTGAGTAGGGTATAAATCTAAATAAGACTCAGGCAAGTCAACGAGTTTAATAAGTTCTTTTGCTTTTTTCTCTTTTTCTTCCTTACGCCATTTAAGTAGTTTCGGAACTAAAACGATATTCTCACGAATGGTCATATGAGGCATTAATCCGATTTGTTGGATAACATAACCTATATTTCTTCTTAAATTCACTGAGTTCATTTTACTTAAATCTTTTCCGTTTAACGTGATAGTACCACTCGTAGGTTCTATCATACGGTTGATCATTCTCAATGCAGTAGTTTTCCCGCTACCACTAGTACCGATAAATGCTATAAATTCCCCAGTTTCAACTTCCATGTTAATACTGTTTACAGCTTTTTTACCGCCACGATAAACTTTAGTCAAATCTTGTATAGATAACATAACACTTCTCCTTTTTCAAAAATTCAAAATATTAACGCTTACAATTATAACATATTTGTTGCATAATTATAAAAGCTACTCCCAACACGATCATTATGTTTATCGTTATTTGAAAAAGGAATATTTACGTAAATGCGCGATTATGCGAATCAAAATTATGATAAATTTATATAAAGAGAGATTTTTGTTTGTGAGTTCATTTTTTGTATATGCTTAATTTTGCATATCATACGTTTTAAATTATGGAGGCGATTAATTTGAAAGTTGCAATTATTGGTATGGGAACAGCAGGCGTTAGTACGCTCAATCAATTATCAAAGCATAAAAAATTTAAAAATATAACTGTAGATATTTTTGATAGTGCTGAAGATATGGGAATGGGGAAGCCATTTCAAAATGACAGTGATAGATTATTGATTAATTTACCTGCAAATCAAATGTCTTTAAATCCAAATAATGAAAAAGATTTTAAGAAATGGTATAAGAAAAATGATGAATTTGATTATGGAAAAGCTAAATATTTACCTAGATTAGTATTTGGTCATTATATGAAGTCTATCTTAAATGATTTATTGGATAAGCATGATAATATTTTTGTTCATAAACATAAAGTAGACAGTTGTTATGTAGAAGAAATTAAAGATGAACGTGGACAATATAAAATAGATGTTTGTTATATAGAAGATGATGAAGCGGTTTGTCAAAAATATGATTATGTATTTTTAACACTGGGCATGTTACCTTACAAAGACCCATACGGTTTATCAGGGATAGAAGGGTATATTGAATCACCTTATCCAACTACTCAAGCTTTACGTAATGTGAAAGAAAAAGATGATATCGCAATTTTAGGTACAGGGCTAAGTTCTATAGATGTCATTAGATATGTTATGGAGAATCATAAACGATTACCTATTGTGGTGACATCTAGAAGTGCACAATTTCCTACTGTACGTGGTATTAAACATGAAATAAATCTGAAATATATTAACGACGAGTCTATTGAGAAATTGCAAAAAACGCATAAAGGTATGGCGCCTTTAAAAGAAGTAGAAAAATTATTTGAAAAAGAATGCAATTATCAAAATATTAACTTGCATAAGATGCTGTACCGATTTAAGAAAGATAATGTTTATAATCTGAAATATGATTTGAAACACGAAGATGAAGTAGGGCATTTTCAATCTTTCGTTGAAGAAGTAAAACATCATATGATTCCAATTTGGAATGCCATGACCATTGATGATAAAACGACATTTTTAGAAAAATATGGCCAACATTTCAAGCGCAATACTAATCCTATGCCTCAATCTTCAGCTAAACAATTAATTGAATGGATTGAAAATGGTGATATTGTCGTCAAAGAAGGTTTAGAAAATGTGCGAAAATACTATGGTAAATTCAGATTGAAATATAAAGGTATAGAAGAGGAAGATCGTTACCATTATGTGATCAATGCAACAGGACCGAAAAAGAATTTATCAGAGTTAAGTGAAGATGAACATTTTATAAAAGGTTTAGAAAACAAACAAATAATTGCTGCGCATCCATTTGGAGGCATTCTTGTATTACCATATTCAAATGAAGTTATCAGTCCGAAGTTTGGCACAATGCCTAATTTAAAAGTAATAGGTCAATTAACGAGTGGGGTAAACTTTGATGCGAATGGTGTTTCATTATTAGTAGATCAATCGGTTAGAGCAGTAAATGATTTATATATTGAATTAAAAGAAAGAAAAAATACTCAAAAGATTCAATCTAAAAAGAAATAAATATATAAGAATCTTCATTTGTAATTCTTAGTTAAATGGTATAGAATGACTACATCAGTGATTACTGATGCATATAATTAAATAAGATATTCTTTCGGGGCAGGGTGAAATTCCCAACCGGCGGTATTAAAGCCCGCGACCCATAAATGAAATTTTGTTTATGGCTGATTCAGTGTAATTCTGAAGCCGACAGTATAGTCTGGATGGGAGAAAGAATAAACGACAGCGTATTTATACGTTTATTTCGTTATATTAAAATGTTAATGTCTTTAATTATAAAGGCTTATTTCTTGATACATTTTTTACTCCCAACCACCGAAAAATTAATTTTTTGGTGGTTTTTTTTAATTTTAGGAGGAAGTTAAATGAATCAATATTTAGATTTTGCTATAGACTTAGCAGAACGTTTGCAAGGTCAGACCGCAACGAACCCTTCAGTAGGTGCTGTAATCGTTAAAAATAATAGAATTATTGGATTCGGTGCACATTTAAAAAAGGGTGAAGCTCACGCAGAAATACAAGCTTTAAAAATGGCAGGTGCTGAAGCAACTGATGCAACAATATATGTATCGTTAGAACCTTGTTCGCATTATGGCTTAACACCGCCTTGTTCTAAAGCAATTATAGATAGTGGCATTACTTCAGTAGTATATGCAGTAAAAGATGGTTCCCTTAAATACAGTGGACACGATATGTTACAAGAAGCTGGTATTGAAGTGACTTACGAACCAACGGAAAGAGCACAAGCTTTATATAACGACTTTTTTCATCAGCAAGAAACGAAATTACCCTATATAACAGTAAAAGTTTCTACAAGTTTAGATGGGAAAGTGGCAACTGATAACAACGAAAGTAAATGGATTACTTCTAAAGAAGTGAAACAAGATGTTTTGAAACTAAGAAGTCAACATGATGCTATCATGACTGGTGGTATGACGGTTCGAATAGATAATCCTTTATTAACTACTAGAAGTAAAGGGTTAAAAGAACCAAAACGTTTCGTCTTAACACGTCAATCAGAATTTGATGACAACTTGGATATCTTTAAAGATCATGATAATCCTGTAGTTGTGATAACAGAAGGTTCCGATTTTGAAGTGAAAGAAAACCAAAACATCGAAGTTGTTCATAAAGATTTATCGAATCTAAAAAATGTTCTGAAACATTTATATGATGCTGGATATGCACAAGTTATGGTAGAAGCAGGGCCAAAACTTGTAAGTGAATTTATCGAACAAGATTTAGTAGACCAATTGATTATTTATCAAGCCCCGAAAATGATTGGTGGTCAAGGGAAATATCAATATTATCGAACAGATGATGTTTACCCATTATCCAATAGCAAGTTATTTAAAATTATATCAACAGAAATCATTGGTGGAGATCTTAAAATAATTTTAAGAAAGAAGTGACAAGATGTTCACAGGAATAATCGAAACAGTTGGTGTAATAAAAAACGCAACGACACAAAGTGGTGTTAAGACTTTAATAATTGAAGCTCCTGAAATAACTGATGATTTATCTCTTGGTGATTCAGTAGCAATAAACGGCGTTTGCTTAACAGTTACTGAAAGACAAGCATCAATATTTAAAGTAGAAGTTATTACAGGTACAATCTCTGTCACATATTTAGAGCACTTAAAAACAAATGATAAAGTAAACCTTGAAAGAGCGATGTTAGCTAATGGTAGATTTGGTGGTCATTTTGTAAGTGGTCATGTAGATGGTAAAGGTGTCATAAAACATATCACTAAAAGAAAAGATGAATGGATAATTGAAATAGCTACTGACGCACAATTGTTAGGACAAATGATTGATAAAGGTTCTATAACAGTTGATGGCGTTAGTTTAACGATATTTAAATTGTATCAGCACAAATTTGAAATTCATTTAATACCTGAGACAAGAGAGCGTACCGTTTTTGTTCATAAAAAACAAGGTGATGAAGTCCATATCGAAACAGATTTATTGTTTAAATATGTCCAAAAAATAACGCATCAAAATAACTCGAATTTATCACAAGAGAAATTATTAAATCTAGGATTTTAGGAGGCTTTATAATGTTTGATAATGTTGAAGATGCTATAGAAGAATTAAAGCACGGTAAACCAATCATTGTAGTAGATGATGAAGATAGAGAAAATGAAGGTGACCTTATAGCAATATCTGAATATTTAACAGCAGATACAATTAATTTTATGGCTACTCGTGCTAGAGGATTAATATGTGCGCCTGTCAGCCGAGGCATAGCTGAACAATTAAATTTAAACTTAATGACTGAAACAGGAGATAAGTTTAAGACAGCATTTACTGTAAGTGTTGACCATGTGTCTTCTACAACAGGTATAAGTGCTTTTGAAAGAACCGACACTATAAAAGGTCTTATTGAAGAAACGTCACCAAGTGCATTTGTGAAACCTGGACATGTTTTTCCATTAATCGCTCAAGATAATGGTGTGCTTGAAAGAGTAGGGCATACTGAAGCATGTGTTGATTTAGCAAAATTATCAGGTGCCAAACCTGCTGGCGCTATTTGTGAAATTATGAATGATGATGGCACAATGGCTAAAAGAGAAGATTTATATCAATTTAAACTTAAACATCAATTAAAAATGATTACGATAGAAGCACTCGTACAATTCAGAAAAAGAAATGATCAAATTATAAAATTTGAATCAAAAGTTCAATTACCAACAGCTTTCGGTGAATTTGATATGTATGGATTTACATCTGAATTAGATCAAAAGGAATATTTAGCAATAAGTGCTGGCAAAATAGAAAATGGTATGAATGTTCGCATACATTCTGAATGTGTAACAGGAGATATTTTCCATAGTGCGAGATGTGATTGTGGTGAACAATTAGAATATTCTATGAAATATATACAAGAACACGGTGGTATGATTTTATATCTACCTCAAGAAGGTCGCGGTATAGGATTGATTAACAAGCTTAAAGCGTATGAATTAATTGAACAAGGTTACGATACGATATCTGCTAATAAAGCTTTAGGGTTTGAAGCGGATTTAAGAGATTATACTGAAGCTAGTCAAATATTGAAATACTTTAATATAGAAGAAATACAACTTATCAGCAATAATCCTGATAAATTTAATCAAATTGAAGAGCTCGGTATTAGCATTACAAATAGGGTGCCGGTCGTTATGAAACCAAATGAAACAAATGAATCTTATATGAATACAAAAAAAGACCAAATGGGTCACTTATTATAAAAAGAATGGGGCAAATTAAAATGAACTTTGAAGGTAAAATGAACGGATCAGAATTAAAAGTAGCAATAGTAGTGAGTAGATTTAACGATTTTATTACAGGACGCTTATTAGATGGTGCTAAAGATACATTAGTACGACACAATGTAGAAGAAGATAACATTCATGTTGCATACGTTCCAGGTGCATTTGAAATTCCATTAGTTGCTAAAAAATTAGCTAAGTCAGGTAAATATGATGCTGTTGTTACATTAGGCTGTGTTATTCGTGGTGCTACAACACATTATGATTACGTATGTAATGAAGTGGCTAAAGGCATATCTAAAGTAAACGATGAAACAGAAGTGCCGGTTATCTTTGGCGTTGTTACTACTGAAACAATCGAACAAGCTATTGAAAGAGCGGGTACTAAAGCAGGTAATAAAGGCGGAGATGCTGCATTAGCTGCAATTGAAATGGCTAACTTGCTTAAAAATATTGAAAGCCAAGTATAAATTATAAAAGCGACAAACATATGTTTGTCGCTTTTATGCATTATTTTTTCTTTAACAATGAGATGCCACCTACGATTAAAATAGAAACACCAGCTAGTAGTGTTGCTCCAAATGTAATTTTGCCTTTGTTTTTCTTATTAAAGATATCTAATAGCATTAAGTTAATATTTTGTGGTCTTTCTGCTAAACGTCTCATGAAATATCCGAACCAATCTTGCCCGAATGGAACATACATACAGAAGTTATAACCTTCACTAGCTATTTGATACGCATAATCTGTTCTGAATCCAAATAACATTTGAAATTCAAAGGAATTTCTATCTATATTATTATCTTTTACAAATTGTTTAACATGATTAATGATATTATGATCATGTGTTGCAATGGATGTAAAAGCTTTAGCAGTTAGCAGTCGTCTTTCAATTAATTTAATGTAATTTTGGTCGATTTCTTCTTTAGTTTGGTATGCAATATGTGAGGCTTCTTTATATGCACCTTTTACTAAACGTAATCTGACGTCTGAATATTTTCCCATGATATTCATTGAATCGTATAAATAAGCTTGGATAACAGTACCGACATTTTTAAATTCGCCTTTAAGTCTATCAATTATTTCAGTAATACCTACTAAATCTTCGAATTTTTCAGCATCTATGTTAACGAATGTATTCCCGTATTCATGTGCTTTTAATAAAATTTCTCTTGTATTTTGATAGGCAAATTCTCTATCAATATTGAGGCCTAATTGCGTTAGTTTGATTGAAACATGCGCATCAATATTTGCATTATAATTTCTTCGCATAATTTCGACGATGTTTTGTTGTGCTTCTAATGCTTCTTGACGAGATGTAACGAATTCTCCTAAATTATCTAACGTACATGATATTCCCTTCATATTTAATTTTTCAACTGTCTCGATTGTTGAATCAATATCAACTCCCGCTACTACCTTGTTTGCACCGAGTGCAGGACCCATTCTCTTAGCTGATTCATTCATGAATTTATTGTTAGATAATGCAATAAAAATATCTTTTACGACAGGCATAGCAAGTCCTCCTTAATGATATATGTAATTTCTTATATTTTATCACGGAAACAATGAATTAGTTAAGCGTTTACATTTTGAATATAATGTAAAAATATTCATTTAATGAATTCTAACACAAAAAATAACCCCTTTAAAAGGAGTTTACTTATTTACCTGTTCATATGTAGGTGAAATTGGTTCGGCAGCGATACTCATTGCATGGGGAAGAAGTGTAAGTATTAACATTGATATAAGTAGTTTTTTAAAGAAATGCATTTGATCATGCTCCTTTAAATAGTGTCGTTGATTACAGTTTCAATATAACATCATTATATGAAGTGATTGCTAATTCAATGTAAAGTTTCAATATGTATTAATATTAATTTAATGTTAAGAAAAGTGATAAATCTTTAAAGTTTCTTAATAATTATAAGGGTTTTATCATGATATAATTGTATTATTAGAAATGACTATAAAGGAGTTATTATAATGTTTAGGGATATGGCATTTTATATGTTCGGGAAACCGTTAGACAGCTTCGTACAATTATTTATTTTTGAACCTATTGTAATTGGCATTCTTGCAATTTTGATTGCTATGATTACAAAAAGGTCATGGACAGTATTTGTTACAATCATTGCATTAAATATCATTGATAATTTCTTACTCGTTAATTATCAATTTAGTGGGCAAGGATTTGGAACAATTTTTACACAAAATATTGTATTCTTCTTTGAGAAATTTTTCTCTATGTTTTATGAGATCATCATTGCATATATTATCGTGAAATTACCAATTATGCATAGCAAATTTAAAATAGCTTAAATTAAAACGCACCCTTTAAAGTGAAAGATTTAAAGGGCGCGTTTTTAATTTTGTAATATCAATCTTCTTTATAGAGTTTTGCTTTTTCTATATATGAATCATTGATTCTTTTTAATTCGTTATAATCTTCCTCAGTTAATGATCTAACTACTTTAGCGGGACGACCAAAAGCTAAAGTGTGTGGCGGAATTTTTTTACCAGGAGGTACTAGGGAACCAGCGCCGATAAATGCATATTCTCCAATTTCAGCTCCGTCTAGAATTGTGGAATCCATACCTATTAGTGCATGTTTACGGATAATGCTAGAATGTAAAGTAACTTTATGTCCAATAGTTACGTAATCTTCTAATATGAGAGGTTGATCAGGACTTTGATGAAAACAACATAAATCTTGGACATTGACACCTTTACCGATAATCGTTGGCGCAACATCTCCTCTAATCACAGCATTAAACCATACTGAACTATTTTCGCCAATATTTATATCACCAATTAATGTAGCATTTTCAGCTATGTAACAACTAGGGTCTATAATAGGGCTTTTGCCTTTGAAAGATTTAATCATGTAAGATTCTCCATTCTTTTGAAAAAATTTGTTATACTAAGTTTAACAAAAATGTAGCGATATAAGTAAAAGGAGTAAAATATTATGTGGAAATGGGAAACTGAGAAAGAAGCTAAAGGTATTGTTGTAATTGTACATAATATGCTTGAACATACAGGAAGATATGCATATGTCATTACTAAGCTACGAAGAGAAGGCTACCATGTAATAATGGGAGACCTAAGAGGACAAGGCCAAACTTCACGTGTACATAGAGGACATGTTGATAATTTTGAAGAATATCATGAACAAGTTTTGGAATGGCTAGCAATTGCTGAAGAATATCATTTGCCTGTATTTACACTTGGTGTAGGTTTAGGAGGACTGATTTTACTTAACTTGTTAGAAAAAGTAGACATTAAAGTTGAAGGTGTACTATTAATATCTCCACTAGTTGCTTTCCAACAAAATATATCTACAAGAAGAAACTTTTTAGCTTCAAGTTTCGGAACAGTTGCTAAAGATGCAAAGTTTGATACAGGAATTAAAGTAGAAAGTTTAACACGTAATAAAGAAGTAATTGATGATACAAATAAAGATGCTTTAATGTTAAATAAAGTAAGCTATCATTGGTATAAGACGATTCTAGAAACGATGAAGAGTACGATGGAAAACATTCATCATATCTCTCCAATACCTACATTACTTATGTTAGGTACTGATGATAAAATAGTAGATACAGAATCTATAAGAACAATTGGAAAAACAATCAATACGAATGAACTTTATTTTAAAGCATGGCATGGCTTGAATCATGAAGTACATAACGAACCAGAGCGTGATAATGTCATGAAATATATCATTTCATTTATGAATAATCGTATACATTATGTTGGTTTATTAATAGATGATGAAGCGTAATGGTTATAAAATATTGTGATTGAGCTTAAACGACTCTAATACGGGTATATTGTAGATATAGAGAACGTTGGAGGCGAGTTTATGACTGAAAAAGTAAACAATGTGAGTGACTTAATTCTATTAGATGATATTCAGAAAAATATTAATAATATATTTTACGAAATTGAAGAAAAGTTTGGAATTGAAAAAGAAGAATTTCTAACATTAATCATGTTGTGGAATAATGGATCGATGAGTCTTAAAGAATTAGATAGCTATATCGATATCAAGACATATAAGCGAACAAGACTATATAATAATTTAGTTAAAAAGGGTTGGATTAAAAAAGTCCGTCCTGAAAATGATGAAAGAACTGTAATTGTTGAAGTAAATGAAGAATTTGCTGAGAAAAAAGAAGCGATTATTGACTTCGCATGTGAAGAAATTAAGAAGAGAAAAGGTCATTTTGAAAAACAATTTGAATCAATTGTGAATAATTGTAACGTATAAAAAGAAAATATCTCTTCATTAGGTTAT
>CAACWL010000356.1_pt1 | contig 20709 bp, 20 predicted proteins | sample 2275641 | NCBI WGS metagenome assembly CAACWL01 (sample SAMEA5312462, study PRJEB27640) | indoor metagenome | biome: indoor environment; feature: uncontrolled; material: polymer tiles stone | place: Germany | collected 2014-07-07 | reverse complement strand
ATTGTGTAATTGTAAGAATAAGAATATGGATCGTTTGGATTATATCCTTGATTGTTTTCTGCTGCGTCTGCGTCATGTGCCATAAATGTTGCAATTCCTGCCGTAGCGATTGCTGCTGTTGCTAATTTTTTCATAATTTGTAAATCCTCCTAGATAATTTAAAAATATTTTTTCGTATATGTTTTATGTTTTTTTTCTCATAAGTTTTTTTCTTCGCTGTTAATCAACAAAATCTACTTTATCAGAAATAGATTGCTTTGTGTTGAATGTTAAAGCTTTGTAATTTAATTTAAATATCTAATGAATTCATGTAATAATTCCGAACATTTCACACGGAATGAAAAACGTTGTAACAACGGTGTTTTTAAAGCTATTCAGTTATTAAATAAATTTCTTTGTTACACGTTTGTAATATTTAAGACATAATAAAATATTTGACTTTGCTAATTAATATTTATCATCATTATCGATTCACAAAAAAGTTATAGCTTTTAAGGAATTAAAATAAGTACAAAATTTCATTATAAAAAGTCAAGAATAAAGTATTTTTAATAATATTTATTGAATTATAATTATCCTTACTTATAAATAAAGATGTTTCAAGTTGATTAGAGGTGTTCAATATGATGTATGATTGTAATTTAAAAATATACCAAACTTTAAATGTTCAATCAGAATTTAATATAGGTTTGCTTTTACTATATATAATAGAAGGAAGTAGTAATATTTCTATTAATGGTAAAACTAACATGTACAAATCGAATGATATGATCGTTATTAATGACTTAGATCATTATCGAATATTATCAAGTAAGAAAAGTGTTATTGCATGTCTATTTTTATCAAGAGTAGAACTTGATAAATTTTTTCGATTTAATAAGAAGTATTACATTAATAAAGATAAGTTAGATTTGAGTGTGCTTAAATTTTACATGAATAAATTGATCGTTAATTACGTGAATGATCAAAGTGAAAATGAAAAGCAAAATAAAATCTTGGAATATATTAACCAGCTCGTGATGACACTCCATTTATACAGAAAGTTAGATGGAACAATAATTTCCAATAATATTGATGTCTATAGCGGCATTAATTATATGTACGAGCATTACAAAGAAAAATTATATATCGGGAAAGTAGCGACACAGTGCCTGTTATCCGTTAGAAGGTTTTCTAATAAGCTCGAAGAAGTGACGGGTATGAGATTTAATGAATTGTTAAGGAACATTCGATTATCGTATAGTGCATTTGATTTAATGTATACTAAAAAATTAATATCACAAATTGCGAACGATAATGGCTTTACTAATGAATCAGGATTTATAACGCATTTCAGAGATAAATATCATATAACACCAGCAAAGTTTAGAAAACAACTTGAAAATGACCATTATTATCCTTTTCATAATAAAAATACAACGTTACTCAGAAGCTTTGAACATATTAATGATCAAATCAAATACTTAACAGATCGTGATGTAGATTATGTAAGTATTGATATAAATATGAAAAATAAAATACGTTCAAAGATTTCGACACCAAACTTATTAATATATATTAGGGATATAGAAACACTGACGAATAATTTTCAACAGTCTAAGTTGTTATCGATGAGAAGGGAAATTGGTTTATTTGGATTATTATTTTCACACCAATTATTTTATGAGCTATACCAGTCGAATTTTGAAAATAATAAGCTTGTGCATCAAATGTTCTCTTTTTCATTGGAACATCAGTTTGATATTTCTTTCGAAGTGAAGTTAGGAAAAAATCAAAATATAGAAGAGTTCACTCTAATTTTTAAGAGGTTATTAAATTATTTAACAGATTGCACATATTTTTATGGACAACGTAGTTTTCAATTTTATATTGATGCATCATATTATCAATTTAATCGTATTTCTAAAATCATCCAAGATAACTTAAAAGAATCTAAGGTAATATTAGTACTTAATAAGCAAAACAATTATTTAGCAAAACGCATGTCTCATAAGGTGAATGACAATAAACAAATAGCATGTAAAGTGCATCATGAAATAGACTCCGACAAAGATATAACATCTATCTTGAAAAATAATCCCTCTTTAAACATCTTATATCAGCCTAACATCCCTAACCGAATAGAATCACTCATATCAATTTTTAAATGGAGTATAGCGTTTAACCAAAATATTTCTATGATTATTGATGACACATGGTTAGATAGTATGATTCCTTCGCAAAGCAGCCATCTCATGATTAAAGAACTACAATTAAATAAGGAAAGTCATTATCAATTATTTGAATTGATATTAACTTTAAAACGTTTAAGAGGAGATATTGTGTATTTTAATGGCTTGATACTTATGACACATTATCTCAATGAGTATCAGATTATAATTTTTCCGAATATGAAGATTTTTAATAGGTTGCATCAAAGAATTAACATCAATGGCTTTAAACTGGGAGAAATAGAATATAGACACCATGATATTCTCATCAAAAATAATCAACTCATCATTAATAGTGATGGGGATAATCATAAGAACATGGCTGAAGTAAGTTTTAAAAGAGAAATCGGAAAGTTGATTGTTCAATTTTATACTTCTCCATATGCTATAAAGCATATTTATATAAAACAAAAAATAAACTAAGGTGGTATGATCAATGGAAAATCAAATTAATCATTTATTAGAATTGCATTATTTAAATATACAAGCAAAGAAAGTTTTGAAAAATGAGTACTCATTAAATATCTATCATTTAAAGGTTTTAAAATACATCAATGACTATAGCGATAAAGAAGTTTTTACGGCATCGGAATTTAAACATGTACTTGAGATTAATCAAACAATGTTAACGCATGTTATTTCATATTTACATAACTTGAATTATTATAAAAAAGAGAGATCTAAGAAAGATGAGAGAAAAATAATTATAATAGTAGAAACTCGTCACAAAACAAAAATTACACAGTTAATTAATCGCATTGAAAGAAGCATGCATAATAAATTAAATGCTTTTAACTTAAATAGTAAAGAACATAGCGTAATTGATTATATTGTGAAAATAAATTCTTGTATTTCAAATATACACAATAGCATTACTAACAACTATAAATTAAATATAGATCACTTTATGGTATTGTTGTTTATTCAGCACGCTAAACAACAACCATGTACATTAAAGGATATAAAAAACAAATTTGGATGGTATTTAGTTAAAATAAATAAATCGATAAAGACACTAGTTCAATTAAAATATGTAAATAAAAAAAGAGATGAACATGATGAAAGGATAGTGTTAGTATCTATTCATAAAAACGTTGAGTCAGAAGTCAATCATATGATTGAAGACATTATACTTCAGTACAAGGATAATTATGGTGCACAAAATTTAGCTATGGTAAAATGAGCTTATTAAATAAGTAATTTTGTGGAGGCTATTATGGCACTGTTTCATTTTAAGGAGAACTTTTTTGGAGCATCAACTAAACCTATTGAAATATATGATGAACAAAACAATCCAGTTTATATGATGAGTTTATACTATACATCTAGTAAGCAAGAAACATTTGCATTGCTAGGACGAAAAAAGCATAATTTCAAAATCGAATTTGATGGTGGATCATACAAAGTTATACAAGAACGCTCAATAGAAGGTAAACTTAAGACACCATTTAAAACGGTTTGGGAAGTTTATAAAAATGATACTAAAATAGGTACGTTTGAAACGAGATTTGGCCTTAAGCCTAAAATTGTTTTTAATGGTGTTAAAAACGATTCTTTACAATTTGAGTCTGGGTTTATTTCTAGATCAGTTAAAGTTACGGATCAACAAGATGCAGTTATTATGGAAACAAAATCTGAAAGGTTTAAGATTGCTTCTAATCATGATATTAATGTCATGAGCGACCAATATCATCCTGCAATGTTGATTATGTTATTTCAAGTATTCTTTGAATATCAAGAATATCAAAGAAGTAAATCAAATTAATTTGTGTAATGAGGGTGGAGTTGTTGGCAATGTTTAAATTTTTAAAAAAGAAACAACATTTAGGGACTGTTAATAATAAAGAACCACTTAATATAGATGGCATGAGCATTGTAGATGCGTATTACATTGAAAATAGTCAGATTGAAGCATATAAAACAGATAGAGAAAGATATAGTGATGCATTAATATATGTTTTAAAACAGTATTTTACAGATGTAGATAGAATGTTTGAAGGAACAGATGACGGTGAAGCTGTAGTTGCTTTTCATAATGATGAACCCGTTAAATGTATTTATTTAAATCCAGAAACGATTGATCAGTTGAGAATATATGAACAAGAAATGCCTTTGAAACAGGCAATTTTAAAAATTTGTGAATTGGAAAATGAAGATTAATAAATATTAGTCTTTATTAAATTGAGGGAATCGTATCCCGAGGCAAGCGTGCGATTTATCTAGAGCACTCACTGAACACCGTAATCCTAATTTCACTAATCCTAATTTCACTTAGATATTACTCACGATTTTGTGAAGTGCTGACGCCCGGGGGAATAGTATGAGAGAGAGACTACAGGCTCGAACCATACCCCCAGGCAAGCATGCACTTTCAAAATCGTAAGATTTTGATATATAAATATTGACAATTTTCATTTTAGTATTATAATTATATCTAGTATAATAATTATATCGAGGTGAGAACATGAAATTCGAACTAGGATTATCCTCATTTGCTGAAATCTCTCCTATTAATGGTGTAGAAGAACCATTTTCTGCTCATGAAAGAATCAATCAAATCGTAGAAGAAATTAAATTAGCAGATCAAGTCGGTTTAGATATATATGGATTAGGAGAGCATCATAGAGAAGATTATGCAGTATCTGATCCAGTTACAGTATTAGCTGCTGCAGCTAGTCAAACTGAAAATATTAGATTGTCTTCTGCTGTAACTGTTCTATCTTCAGACGATCCTGTAAGAGTTTATCAAAGATTTGCCACATTAGATGCAATCAGTAATGGTAGAGCAGAAATCATGGCGGGCAGAGGTTCGTTCATAGAATCATTCCCATTGTTTGGTTATGACTTGAAAGACTATGATTTACTTTATAAAGAAAAATTGGATTTATTATTACAAATCAATGAAAATGAAACAGTGAATTGGCAAGGGGAAACGAGAGCTTCGATTGATAATTTAAAGGTATTTCCAAGAGCTGTTCAGGATAAATTACCAATTTGGTTAGCTACAGGTGGTAACCCTGAATCTTCTATGAGAGCAGGAAAATTGGGATTGCCAATTACTTATGCTATTATAGGTGGTGCGCCGAGTCGCTTTAAGCGTAATATCGCGATGTATAAAGCAGTAGCAGAATCTAACGGTTTTGATACGTCACAATTACCTATTGCGACTCACTCATGGGGCTATGTTGCCGATACTGATGAATTAGCTAAAAAAGAATATTATCCATCTAGTGCTTATGTCATTAATCAATTAGGTCAAGAACGTGGATGGCCACAGTATTCAATTGAAAAATTTGAACAAGAAATTGTTCATGGTGCATTGTTTGTTGGTAGTCCAGAAACAGTTGCATCAAAAATTATTAAAATTCATGAAGATCTAGGTATTAATAGATTTATGTTACATTTACCAGTAGGCTCTATGCCACATGAAAAAGTATTAAAGTCTATTCAACTATTAGGTGAAAAAGTAAAACCAATAATAGATGAATATATGAAAAACAAGGAGGAAATGAAGTAATGTTAAGATATTTATTAAATGTATATGTAGGTAAACAAATTTTTGAATCAAGTCAACCAAAAGTGAAAGATGACGACGGTATGGCTCAACAATTTGAAGAAGGATTCGGTCTTTCAAGAAATTCAATGAAATTAGCAGGCGGATTAGAATTAATAGGATCGATTTTCTTATTCTTAAGTGCTTGTAATAAATCTTTATCAAGATTAGGTTCAGTTCTTGTAGGTTCAGTTATGACAGTCGCAGCATATAAACATTATGAAGCTGGTCATGGTTTTAAAGGTGCTAAAAATGCATTAACATTGTTAGGTTTATCAGCATTAAGCTTTATTGATACATTAGGTAAGAAAAAATAATATATTTTTTAAAACTGCCAACAAAGTCATGGACTTTGTTGGCTCTTTTTTATATTTTAAAAGTAATTAACTTTTAAAATATAAAAAATACAAATATTGAACATAGGTGATAATTTTAAGGATTGAACGTGGTAAGCGTTGGTATTAAAGCTTTTACATAAAAAATGTGAATATTGAAAAGTCGATTTTTGAAAATTTATTGAATGTTTTTAAAACTCATTATAAAATAATAAATATTATTAATTCATTGTGTTGAAAAGGAAAAATATGCTATAGATACTAAAGATTGCACAATAAACCAATTCAACAACTAGCTATTTTAACTTGAGGAGTTGTTTGCAATGGAAACAGTATCAGTACCAATTAGAAATATCGTTGAGTTAGTATCTGTTAGTAAAAAGGCGAAAGATCATCTCTCTAAAATAAAAAGTGAGTTTGTGTTGTCTTTTGAAGAGTTGTATATACTGGTGTATATATATAAAGGAGAGAAGGATTGTTATAATGTTAAAGACATTATTAAACAATCTAAATTTAAACCATATTATATTTCAAAAGCAGTACAACACTTGAAAGAGAAAGGTTTAATTTCTAAAAAAAGAAATGATAAAGATGAACGTACAGTAGCCATTCAAGTCTCAAAACTACAACATAAAAAGATAAAGCATTTATTGATGGAAATTGAAGCAGAAATATTATAATAGTATTGAGTAAAGTGCATCATTGTGGTGCACTTTAATTATGTTAACTTACTTTCATATATCATGTCGTAAAAAATTAAGGAGAACTTTTATGCGCGTATTATTAAATGTTAAACCAAAAAGCCAGTTGTTTCCTATTCCAATGGTAATGGGATGTGAAGGTACTTCATGTTCAATGTTACTAAATTACTATAATAAAAAAGTTGATGCGACAACAATTATGCGTAACTGGCCAACTCATTCAGATAATCCTCAAAAAGGTTATGTTGGAAATCACTTTTTAATTAAGTTTGGTTATCATCAAACAATATTCCCAAATGTATTAGCATTATTTTTGAATAAATATGATAATGATATAGTTGATGGTACGGGTACAGAACTAAAGGATTTAGAAAAGATCATCGAAAGTGGTCATCCTGTAGTTATTTATCATACTACGTTAGGTCAGTCCCCGGTTAAGAAAATGTTCAAAATAGGGAATAAAAAGAAAGAGTTTGTAACAAATATACATGTCACTTTATTAATTGGTTTTGACGAACATTACTATTATTATATAGATCCTTTATGGAAACAGTTTAAGGGTAAAATGATATTTCCAGCACTTTGGCCATCTAATTCCCAAGTTATTAAAATTCAAAAAAATAAAATGCAAGAAAGTTATAATAAACCGGGGAAAATGTGCATTTCCAAAAAAATATAATTATTTCTTAAATATTATGTCATAATCTTGTAACATTTGTTATGATATTAATATAAATTTGAAAAAGAGGTGCTTGAATGTCTAATAAGGTAAAATTACTTATTGTAGGAATCGTAGTATTATTTTTAGCAGTAGTAGGAATTGGTGGAGCAGCAACATATTACTTTTTAACAAACACTCCTAAAAATACATATTTATTAAGTGAACAAGAATCAGCAAAATCATGGAAAGAGTATTTCAATGATAGATTTAAAAACGAAGCAGAATTTCAAGAGAAAATGAAAGATGAATCATATGAGTCTTCATTGAAATTTGGAGCAGAAGTACCAGATACTTTACTTTCTCAAATGGGTATCCCAAAATCAGTAGTAGATTCTACAAATCTAGTGCTTAATGTAGGGCACGATCCTAAGAAGAAAAATTCGAAATTAGGTATTGAACCAACCATTGCGGATAATAAAATTGGTAATTTCCAATGGAGTGCAGATAAAAATAATCAATACATAGAAACACCATTATTTAAAGATATTTATAAAGTGAAAAATAATGAAATTAAAAAAGGTGTTGAAAAAGCTTCAGGTGAGTCTTTAGATACAGCTGATGGACAAGACATCACAAATGATTCATTAAACTTAAATACAATTTTATCAAGTTCACAAATTTCACAAGATGATATTGATAAAATATCTAAAAAATATAGTGATTTGTTTGTAGATCAATTAGATGATGACAACTTTAAAAAAGATAAAGAAAAAGTTAAAATCTTTGATGATGAAAAAGAATTGAAAAAAGTAACAATGAACTTAAGTTCAAAAGATACTAAGAAAATCGTTGTAGCGATGCTTGAAGAAGCTAAAAAAGACGAAGACTTAAAGAACATTGTTGAAAAACAAGGTAATGTAAAAGAGTATGATAAAGAAATTAAAGATTTACTGAAAGATGCAAAAGATGAAAATGCATCAGAATATCCTAAAGTAAAATCTATTATTTATGTAGATGGTAAAGAAATATTAAAACGTGATTTAACAATCACAGATAAAGATGATGAAAAAGTTAAAATCGAAGGTACAAATATTATCGATGACGGTGTTCAAGTAGATTACAAAGTTTCAGCACCTGGTGAAGAAGGTGGATTCACATTAAAAGGTAAATCTACTAACGGTGATGAAATTAGTGATAAATACGAATTAGCATTTGAAGAAAATTCTTATACTAAAACAACACTTAAATTAGATAATAAATCTAAAGTTGATGGCGATAAACGTACTGATAAAGGTAAAGTTACTTTTGGACAGTCTTACGGTCAAAACTTTGACTTAAATTATGATCATAATTTAACGACTGATACTAAAAATAATCAACAAAAACAAAAATTAAATGTTGATTTCGATGTATCTGGAGAAAAGATTAAATTAATAATGGATGGAAAATCTGAACTTAAGAAAGACATTAAGTTCAAAAAAGATGGCGCTATTGATTTTAATAGTTTATCAGAATCAGAAATTGATGATTTAACTAAAGAAATTGAAGATAGTGGAGAAAAAATTGGTGAAGACCTTGTTGAAAATCTTCAATAGATAAGAGAGGAGTGGTAATATGTCGACAATCAAATTGTTCAACATATACCACTCTTTTTTAATTAAAAAGTGGTATTTGATTGCATATATTTTATTATTATTTATAGCAGTATTAGGCATTATTATTGGTGTTAACCAAATGAATCAGGATGAAGATAACTTTACAATTGGAATAGTTGATAAAGATCATTCTACAGAAACGAAATTGATTTTAAATGCTATTGGAGACGGTCAATCGTTAGGTAATGATTTATCGATTAATCATTATAATGAAAAAAGGGCGAGTGAATTATTAAAAAGTAAGAAAATCGATGGTTATTTTCTGTTTAAAGATGGTATGACGAAAGCATTTTATAAAAATGGAGAATTACCAATCGTTGTTAATACATATGACGCACAATCAGTGGAAAGTATTATTATTTTACAGCTAACTGATTCGGTATATAGTCGTTTAATGTTATCTATGGGAGGGGCAATGTCTTATGCATCTCTTTATCCTAATGCTACAGAAAACGAACTATTAACCATGATGACCGATATGTTATTCACGGGATTAAATAGAGGCGGTTCATTTGATGAACACGCAATAAAAGTATTTGACACAACAAGCTATTATACGATTTCTATTTATTTCGTTTCTATCTTTTTCTTCTTCTTTTCTATTTTTAGTATTTTAAAAATGAACCAAAAAGATGCTTTAAAAGAAAGATTAAGCATGTTTCATTTCTCATATGAAAAACTGACGATTGTACGAGGTCTATTTAGTTTACTGTATACAATGTTATGGAGTGCATTAGGGTTATGGATGATATTAAAGTATCTCAAGCCTGAGTTTGAGATGTATAATTTACCTGGGCTATTAGTGTGCTTATCATACTATTTATTCTTTTTAACAAGCATATTTGTTTTAATAGATATTACTTTTAGGACAGCGATTAATTATATATTGAAAATATTATTAACATTAGTTATATTGCTCTTCTCAGGTGCAGTTATTCCTATAATTTATTTAAAAGGTTTGAGTGGGGGATTGATTGAAGGATTACCATTTTCAATCGTTTATAATCAGTTAATTGAGCTACTTCTCAATAATTACATTATAGATACACATCCAATGTTCTATTGGAATATTGTTATAATCGTTGTTTTACTCATTGCTTCTGTATATTGGAGGTATCGCCAATGAAATCGATATTCAATTTAGTTGTTTTGAAGCAATGGAAACAATATATGGCTTTACTTTTAATATTAGTTATCACAATCCTAGTTATCTTGATGACTCAAGCAACGACAAACAAAATATTTAAAATGCCAGTTGCCGTAAAGGATATGGATCAGTCTCAATCTTCGAAAGAATTGATCCATAACTTAGAACAAACGAAGTATTTAGAAGTGATTCATATTCCTAAAGAAGAACCATATATTGAAGATGTTATTCAAAAAAAACAAGCAATCGTAAGTTTGCAAATCCCAGAAAATTTTAGTAAGAAATTAAAAGAGAATCATTTAAGAGATGCAATACCAGTCTATTATAAAGATGACTTTATTGGTGAAATTGCTTTAGAAGTTACTAGTAAAGCATTGTATCAACAGCAAATACCAATTATCATTCATAGTCACTTAGAAAAATCCAACCAAGAAGTGAGTTTGGATGAAATTAAAGAAGAATACAATAAAGATACACCACACTCAAAAATGGCGCACCATGCACTCAAAAAAAATGCGGATGTTTCCATAAGTGTTGGGCTTATTATTGCACTCTTATTATTAGTGAGTTGTAGTCAAATCGTATTTCATCAACGTCTTAAGCAAAATGCTGCATTAGAAAGAATGTTGATGTTTAATGGAACAAAATTAAAGCTATACACCTTGTACATCTTTATTCATGTTCTGTTATTGTTATTAGTCATCTTATCTTTAAACTTAATATTAGCATGGTCGCTCAGCATGATATTTTATATCACAACAGTAATCGTTCTAATCATATATGAACTTGGTTTAAGTATATTATTATTTAAAATCAATACACTCAGTCATAAACTGTTTATGGCTATCATATGGTCAATTGCGGTGAGTTGTTTGTATTTATATACTCAAATTTAGGAGGTGTCTTGATGATTACAATAGAAAATTTAAATAAAAAGTATAAAGATAAGCAAATATTCCAGAATTTTAATACGACATTTAAGGACAAGACACTTACTATTTTGCTAGGCGAAAATGGTGCGGGTAAATCAACATTGCTAAGAATTATAACGGCACTTGAAACAGCTGATAGTAGTACGATTCGGTACTTTGGAGAGGTATTAAGCAACAGAGATATTAAAGGTAAAATCGGATATATTCCACAAGATATCGCTTTGTTCGAACATATGACAGTAAATGAAAACATTAATTTTTTCAAAGCGCTTAATAAACATCCCATTTCGTCAGAGTTAATAGAAGACTACTGTGAAAAGCTTAATCTATTCGAAAGAAAAGCAAAAGTCTCTGCCTTATCTGGTGGGACTAAAAGAAAAGTAAATTTATTAATTGGTTTGCTAGGTAACCCGAGTATTTTAATTTTAGATGAACCGACTGTTGGAATTGATTTGAAATCTAGATATGATATTCATCAGTTATTAAATAGTTTAAAGCGGTCGAGACTCATTATATTAACGACACATCATTTAGATGAAGTTGAAAGTTTAGCAGATGAAATCAAGCTAATTGGTAAAGATCCTTTTTATCGTAATATATTATCGGAAAAAGGATGGGCATTTGAGGATAGTTTAACAAACTAAAAACTAGTTAAAACAAACACTTGTTAACGATAATTTAACAGGTGTTTGTTTTTTATATTTCTTGATTTATCTAAAAATTTAGAAATATAAAAACGTATTGCAAATGATATTTTTAAAGTGTATTCTTATTTAATGTATCGGAATTAAATGTTTTGGGAGGATTGTTAATGGAAACACTATGGATTGTCATTAATATTATTGTTTTCTTATTATTTATAGGTTTATTAGGATATTTAACAAAAAAACATGTGAAGTTCTCTAAACGAGTTCTTATTGGTCTAGGTATCGGGATTGTATTTGGTTTAGTGTTACACCTTATTTATGGTGTTGATTCTAAAATAACCGAAACGACAGCATCATGGTTTGATGTCGTTGGTACAGGATATGTCAAACTTTTACAAATGATTGTAATGCCACTTATATTCATATCAATCGTATCAGCTTTTACAAAAATTACGATTGGACAAAATTTTGCTAAAGTTGGTGCATGGATATTCACTTTCTTAATAGGCACTGTAGCAGTTGCTGCTTTAGTAGGTATTATATATGCTATGTTATTCAATTTGGATGCTTCACAAATTGATTTAGGAAGTGTTGAAAATAATCGTGGTCAAGAAATTGAACAAACATCTAAAGATATGGAAGCAAACAATTTACCAACACAAATTATAGAATTGTTACCTGCAAATCCATTCTTAGATTTCACTGGAGCTAGAGGTACGTCTACAATAGCTGTCGTTATTTTCGCCGGTTTTGTAGGATTTAGCTTCTTACGTGTTATGAGAAAAGAGCCTGAAAAAGGCAACTTGCTTAAAAGAGGTGTTGATGCAATATATGCATTAGTTATGGGGATCGTAACATTTGTACTAAGATTAACACCTTATGGTATTTTAGCGATTATGACTAAAACGGTTATGACAAGTAACTTTGCGGCTGTCTGGACATTAGGTAAATTCGTTTTAGCTTCTTATGCAGCGTTAATTACGATGTACATCATCCATTTAATTTTAGTTTCAGTAGTGGGCTTAAACCCTGTGACTTACGTTAAAAAGACAGGTGAAGCAATGTTATTTGCTTTCACATCTCGATCAAGTGCGGGAACATTACCGTTAAATGTTCAAACGCAAACAGGCCGTTTAGGTGTTCCAGAAGGTATTGCTAACTTTGCTGGTTCATTCGGATTATCTATTGGACAAAATGGTTGTGCGGGTATTTATCCTGCTATGCTAGCTATGATGATTGCGCCAAGTGTAGGTATCGATATTGACTTGCCATTTATCTTATCTGTAATAGGTGTCGTTGTCATTAGTTCATTTGGTGTAGCCGGTGTAGGTGGCGGTGCAACATTTGCTGCTATACTTGTTCTTTCTACATTGAATTTACCAATTGCTTTAGCTGGTGTATTAATATCAGTTGAACCACTTATTGATATGGGTAGAACAGCATTAAATGTTAATGATTCAATGTTAGCTGGAACAGCTACTGCTAAAATCACTGGACAATTAGATGAAGAAAAATATAATGAAGAAGACTTCAATGAATTAGGAGAGTCTTATTAATATTTAAATACTGTATATAAAAGGCAAACTGCGATAATCATAAGCATTATCAAGTTTGCCTTTATTTATTAAAAAACTTATTAATACAGTCGGAATAATATTGAAAGCAAATAAGTACAATGATAAAGTGTTATTAAGGAGTGTGGACACGATGAGTAGAGATTTATTTATTAAAAATGAATTCCAGAAAAAATGGGTCGACAAAATAGAAAATCATAAAGAAGCATTACAGAAACATGCAGAGAAAAATGATTTGAATTCAGAATTTCCATATGAAAATATTAATTGGCTAATAGAAGAAGGATACACAAAAATTGTACTTCCAAAAGCATATGGTGGAGAAGGCGCAACACCAGAAGATGTCATTTTATTTCAAGAAACATTAGGTAAAATGGATGGTGCTACAGCTTTAGCAATAGGTTGGCACATGGGTGTAGTCGGACAAATTTATCAAGAAAAATTATGGACTAAAGCATTATTAGATGAATTTGCTCAAGAAGTTATGAATGGAGCAATTGTTAATAGAGCTGTAAGTGAAGCGGACACTGGTAGTCCGACGAGAGGTGCAAGACCAAGTACACACGCTGATCGAGAAGGAGAACACTATATAATCAATGGTGTGAAAACATTTACGACAATGAGTCAAAGATTAACGCACTTTTTAGTAGGAGCATATGTTCCTGAAAAAGAAGCGTTAGGATTCTTTTTAATTCCTAGAGATGCAGAAGGCTTATCAATTGCTGAAAATTGGAATATGGTTGGCATGCGCGCTACTGAAAGTCATGATTTAGTATTAAATGATGTTAAAGTTCATGAAAAATATTTAGTAGAAGTTGCTAATGGACCAAGAGGAAACAATATAAATCCTTGGAATCTTCACATACCTGCAGTTTATTTAGGGATAGGTCAAGCAGCACGTGACTATGCAATAGATTTTGCGAATGAATATAGCCCAGGAAGTGTTGAAGGTGTTATAGCTGATATTCCAGCAGTACAACAAAATATAGGTAATATGGAATTAGAGTTAACGACAGCAAGACATTATATTTATAGCGTGATTGATAAGTATTTAAATCCTTCAATAACGGATGCACAAATAGATGTTGAACTTGGAGCTGCTAAACATGTTGTCGTGAATCATTCGATTAAAATAATCGATATTGCAATGAGAATCGTAGGCGCGAAAAGTTTGCAAATGGAAAGACCTTTACAAAGGTATTATAGAGATATTCGTGCTGGCTTACATAACCCACCTATGGATGATGTAACCATTACGAAATTAGCTAAGAAAGCTAGAGAAGAAAGAAGCAATGCTCAATAATCATAAAAGACGAAAAATTAACATGAAATAATTTTTCGTCTTTTTTATTATTATAATCCGGTGTTTTGCGTAGCCTTTAATCGTTTTTTACGTCTAGGTTTCATACCAATCGACATGTAAAGTACGACAATGAGTATCACGATCATGCCGATGAGTTGCCAAATACCAAAAGGAACTTTCAACCATAGAACTGAAGAAATAACAGCCGTAACAGGTTCAAGTACACCAAATAATGCAGTTGTTTGAGGGCTTATATATTTCACACTTTCTAAATACATCCAAAATGCGAACATCGTTCCAAAGGTAATGACAAAACTAAAGTAAATAGCCCCTTTTAAATCAAGCAAATACCATGGGAATGAGAAATCTAAATTGATTATAGACAATGCGATGCCACCTATAAACATGGACCATCCTATTACAACGAGCGACGGCCAATTTAAAAATAATTTCACTGCGTAAACTGTGTAAAAAGCAGCTGCACAAGCTGTTAATAATCCCCAAAAAATCGCGTTTGGAGGAACTGATAAAGTTGAATAGTCACCATTTGTTAAAAGTAAGCTTGTACCGAATAATGAACATAAAATAATCATAATATCTGTCCATCTAAATTTACTTTTTCTAGCCAAAAGTAAATAAATCAATATTACGACAGGTGCCAAAAATTGTAGGAGCGTGGCAATCGCAACATTTCCTTTATCAATCGTAGCCATAAAAGTATATTGCACACCTAACATACCAAATAAGGCATAAATGATAAGTTGTAATAAGGCATGTTTAACTTTGAAAATATGTAATAAAGATTGTTTCTGGATGAACTTAGCAATTAATAATAAGAAAAATCCACTTAAAATTAATCGTACAGCTACAAATAAAGAAACAGGCAAACTATATTCGGTAAAGAGCTTCTCTGTAACAGTGCCACCTAATCCCCAAAATGTAGCACCAAGCATAACGAGCAAGGTACCTTTCAACTGATTATTTTGCAATGATAGTCCCCCCAATTCTAAATGATGTTAATTAATTTTAGCATTGGAAATATTAAGAAACAATAAGTTGAAATTCTTTTGCTTGCAATTTCATATTACGCGTTCTTATAATGAACATAATGAGTTTGAAGAGAGGTTACTACATGAAATTCATGTTAATATCGGTAGGTATACTTGCAACTGTTCTAGGTTTTATAGGCGCAGTGTTGCCTTTACTACCAACAACGCCATTCATATTATTGGCAGTATTTTGTTTCGCAAAAAGTTCTGATAGATTTCATAGTTGGCTTGTAAGTACTAAAGTGTATAAAGAATATGTAGAAGATTTTCAAAAATATAGAGGTTATACGTTAAAGAAGAAATTCGAATTGTTAATAAGTGTATATATCGTAGTAGGTTTTTCAATTTGGATGATCGATCATTTTTATATTAGAATTGGATTATGCATTATGCTATTTTTCCAAACAGTCGTCTTATTTACTTTTGTTAAAACATTGCCTGCCAAAAATAAATAGTTTTCATATTCTGTCGATGAAGTTTATAACTTTGTGGACAGTTTTTTTTATGGATTATTTTGCGAGAAGCAGATTGTAAAATAAATGAATCGTTAAAATAAAATGTAAATTAAAAAATGTTATTGCTATAAGTGATTAAGGGTTATATAATAAACAGAGATGAAAATGAGAGTCATTATCAATTGGGAGGACAATTATGAGAAAACTTTTAATGCTAGTTATGGCTTTAGCTTTGATGGTTGCTGCATGCGGGAACAAATCAGAAGATAAAGATAGCAATAGCAAGACTAAATCAAGCAAAGAAACAGTGAGCTATAAATTAGATGACGGGAAAAAAATAGATATACCGAAGAAACCTAAACGTATTGTTGTTTTAGCACCATCATATGTTGGTGGATTATTACATTTAGGCGTTAAACCAATAGGGGTTCCAGCTTCAACAGAGCAAACACCGATTCTTAAAGATAAAATTAAAGACATTAAGAAAGTCAGTGAAGATAATGTTGAGCAAGTTGCAGAATTAAAACCAGATTTAATCATTACATATAATGCAGATAAAAACTTAAAAAAATATGAAAAAATAGCACCAACCATTCCATATGATTACGTAAAACATAACTACTTAGATATGCAAGTAGAACTTGGTAAATTAGTAGGTAAAGAAGATCAAGCCAAAAAATGGGTAGAAAAATGGAAAAAAGAAACAGCTAAAGACGGTAAAGAAATTAGAGAAAAAATCGGTGAAGATACAACAGTTTCAGTTATTGAAGCATTCGAAAAAGATATTTACAGCTATGGTGAAAACTGGGGTAGAGGAACAGAAATTTTATACCAAGCATTTGATTTGAAAATGCCTGAAAGTGTAGAAAAAGACGTTAAGAAAGATGGTTGGAAAAAAATATCTCAAGAAGAAATTGAAAAATACTCAGGAGACTATTTATTCTTACCATTAACTAAAGGAAAAGCTAAACCAGAATTCACTAAGACAGAATCTTGGAAATCTATACCTGCAGTTAAGAATGACAAAGTAATAGAATTAGATGCACAAACATTCTGGTACAATGATCCGTACTCATTAGAAATGCAACGTAAATACTTAAAAGAACAATTACTTAAAAACGCTGATAAATAAAGTGTTATGAGGTTGAACAATCCAGTCTCAAATATAAATATACAAAAACAGAGAAAATCCTGGGAGAACAAGGATTTTCTCTGTTTTTTCTTTCGGTATAATCAAAGCTATTTAGTTTCTTTTACGTATTGATCATTAATTGTATAAATAGTTAAACCTACGATATTTTTATTGTGTTTTGAGAATGGTAAGCTTGCTAAATATCCTACGATAAATGCTATGAAGAAACCGATCACGGATACTGTAAATGGTGTGATTTCAGTTTTTCCAATAAAGTAAGATACGATTGCTGCTACGATTAATCCGATTATAACACCATACGTATTTGCTCTCTTAGTAAAGATACCTACTGCAAATACTCCGGCAATTGGTACTCCGAATAATCCGGTTACAAGTAAGAATAAATCCCATGTCTCGTTTGTTTCTTGATTGATTAAGTATAATGATGCTAACGTACCAAAAATGCCTGCGATAATGATGATGATTCTAGCTAATAGCACATCATTTTTAGAGTTGTTATTTTTAGAAAATCTTTGTTTCAAGTCTACTACAACACAAGCTGAAATTGAGTTCAAGCTTGATGAAATTGTAGATTGTGCTGCCGCGAATATTGCTGCTATTAATAATCCTCCAACAAATGGTGGTATTTGTGTCAAAATGAAATACGGTACGATTGCTGAAGTGTTAAATCCTTCTGGTAATGAAGAAACATTATTATAAAAAGAATACAGTACTGTTCCCATTCCATAGAAAATTGGAATTGTAATAAGAGCTAGAAATCCGTTAGTCCATAATGATTTATTTGTTGATGATATAGAACCAGTTGTTTGATAACGTTGAACGATATCTTGACTGGCTGTATATTGATGTAAGTTATTAAAGATAGAGCCTATGAATATAATTGGAATGGCAGCTGCAGCTGTTCCAAATTTCCAATTCTCTACTGATATCAATTTCTTATCTTGCATAGCTTCTTGTGCGATCGTTGCAAAATTTCCGTCGATTTGAAATGCGCCTAAGAAAATCACGGCAACGGCACCACCGATTAAAATAATCCCTTGAATAACATCACTCCAGATAACCCCTTCGATACCACCCATAAATGTATAAATCATACAAAGTAATCCTACTAATGCAGCGATTAAATATGGATTAATATCTGAAACTGATGTAATGGCGAGTGTTGGTAAATAAATAACGATTGCAACACGACCAATGTGGAATAAAGTAAATGCGAGTGAACCGATGACACGCATAACGATGCCAAATCTTTCTTCTAAATATTCGTAAGCAGTTGTAACATCCAACTTTCTAAAGAACGGAATATAGAAGTATATAAGTAAAGGTATAATAGCTATGATTGCTATATTACCTGCCGCATATGACCAATCCGTATTAAATGCTCTTTCAGGTGTTCCCATATATGTAATAGCACTTAAAGTTGTCGCATATATAGAGAAACCTACTGCCCAAGCTGGGACTCTCCCTTTTGCCTTGAAAAATGCTTCTGTATCTTGCCCGGCTCTTTTCGAGAAATATACACCGATGAATAACGTTATTAATAAATAGATGCATAACGCTATCCAGTTTCCTGTACCAAAACCTACTTCATTCATAGTATGACATCCCCTTCGTTCATCAATAAATTATAAGTTGTATTTAGAAACGAGTTCTTTAACTTTTTCTAATGAATCATCGTCTAATGGTGCTAATGGGCGTTTTACAGAGCCAGCTTCAATACCTTTAGTTGATAGAACAGCTTTTAATGTTGGATAGATACCTAAAGCTAGGACTTGCTCGATGATATCGTTTGTTTCGTGTTGGCGTTCATATGCTTCTTGAATGTTTCCTTCTTTTGCTAAGTTGAAAATTTGTCTAGCGCGACGACCGTTAATGTTATAAGTAGATCCAATTGCACCATCTACACCTGAAACAGCTGCTTGTATGAGCATTTCATCAAATCCAGAAAGTATAAGTTTATCTGGGAATGCTTTTCTAATTCTTTCTAATAAGAAGAAGTCAGCTGCAGTGTATTTAATTCCAATAACTTTCTCATTTTTAAACAATTCATCAAACTGCTGAATAGATAAGTTAACACCTGTTAAAGCAGGTATAGAATAGATAATCATATCGTTACCAGTTGCTTCAATTATTGCATCGTAATAATATTTGATTTCTTCAAAGTTGAATGGATAGTAGAAAGGTGTAACAGCTGATAAAGCATCATAACCTAATTCAGTCGCATATTGACCTAATTCAATGGCTTCTTTTAAATCCAAGGCACCAACTTGTGCAATAAGTTTTATTTCATTGCCAGCTTCATCTTTAACAATTTCAAATACTTTTTTCTTTTGAATAGTGTTCATTAAGAAATTTTCTCCAGAACTACCGTTTACATATAAGCCATCAATTTTTTGTTCTTCGATATTTTGACGAATGATTTGTCTTAATCCTGATTCTAAAATATTTCCCTCTTCATCAAATGGTACTAATAACGCTGAATATAAACCTTTCATTTAAAAAACTCCTTTTTATTTATATATTGATAATATTGTCAGACCAATTTATAATCATATTGTAAGCGAATACATTTGTCTATGTCAATCGTTTTTATTATTTGTCATGGCAATTATGATAAAATACATTATTAAAGGGAGGTAGAAAATCATGATGAAACGAACATCGTTAGTTGATGTAGCAGTAGAAAATTTAAAAGAATATATAGCTGAACATCAATTTGAAAATGGGGATAAACTGCCTTCAGAGAAAATGCTTATAGACCAATTAGGTGTTAGTAGAACTGTAGTAAGAGAAGCTATTAGTCGTTTGCAACAAAGTGGACTTATTCAAGTTAAGTCAGGAAGTGGTATGTTTATTACAGAGAAAAATAAACATTTATCTATGTTATTTGAGTCACATATGAAAGTACACGGCTTCAAAATAAAAGAGTTGTTAGAAGTTCGTAAAATATTAGAGCTAGGTGCGATACGTCTACTCATCGAAAATGCAATTCCGATAGATGCCAATAAGTTAAAAGAAATAAATGAAGTTTATTATAAATCTATAGAGCATTCTCAAAAATTAGCTCAATATGATTCAGCTTTTCATGAAACGATTATATTATTCACGGAAAATCAAACGTTAATTACAATGAGTAAAGTTATCAAAGAGTACTTTGTAAAAAATCAATTCAATCAAGTGGTTGATAAAGAAGATATCAAAAAATCTTATAAAGAACATAGGGATATTATACAAGCAATAGAATCGAGAGATTTGTCTTTAGCACATACAATTATTAATAAACATCTGTCTCGAGTTATTGAATGGATAGAAGAATTGGAGCAAAAATGATGGG
>CAACWL010000505.1_pt1 | contig 20849 bp, 21 predicted proteins | sample 2275641 | NCBI WGS metagenome assembly CAACWL01 (sample SAMEA5312462, study PRJEB27640) | indoor metagenome | biome: indoor environment; feature: uncontrolled; material: polymer tiles stone | place: Germany | collected 2014-07-07 | reverse complement strand
GTATTATAAAAGAAATCCAGCACTATGAAGATTATCATCGTGCTGGATTTTTTGATGATGTTAAACGTGACCGATATCTCAACTTTATTGGACACATCGACATCGATTCAGAAAACAATCTAGCCCCAAGCATACCTACTTATACAAATTATACTTCGCACCATACATCGAAGCCTGCGTGCGATCTTTCACTTCAAGCTTTGCAAAGATATGACTAACATGCGTCTTGACTGTCTTCTCTGATACAAATAACTGTTCTGCTATCTCTTTATTGGTTAAGCCTTTCGACATTTCAGCTAATACTTCCAGTTCTCGCTTTGATAATGGATTTTTTATATGCGGCAAATTCAGCCCGGATTCTTTATATGCTTCTACACTCGGATGAAATGCCTGAGCGCCAGCTAGCACTTGTTTAATCGTGTGAATCAACACCTCAGGTTCACTGTCCTTCATTTCATATCCATCTGCTCCTGCATCTATCACACCCATTACATGTTCTTCATCAACAAAACTTGATAATACAAGCACTTTCACTTCGGGATAGCTGCTTTTTATGGCTTTAGTTGTTTCTATACCGTCCATGTTAGGCATTACAAGGTCCATAATAATTAACGCCGGCTTATCATGTTCTTTAAGATATGACACAACTTCACTGCCATCGCTGAAATCAGCAACAACGTCAAAGTCTGCTTCTGTTGATAATAAAAATTGTAATCCTTGTCTCACAATATGATGATCATCTACGATTATTATTTTCATGTTGTTGTCCTTTCGGATAAAAAAGTTCTATCATTGTTCCGACATTTTCTTCGCTTTTCATATTAACTTCTGCGCCTATCTCATTGCTGCGTTGCAGTATATTCTTTAGACCATGGGTCGGTAACGTTTTAGCTGAACTTACTTTAAATCCTTTACCTTTATCTTCTATCTTCATTATAAACTGTTCGCTTTGCTGTGATAAATGAATGGATACTTCATCTGTTTGGGCATGTTTCTTAACGTTATTCATTGCTTCCTGAATAATTCTAAAGATTGTATGCTCTACTTTACTTTCCAGATTGAGTAGACCAGATACTTTAATCGTTACATTTAAACCTAACACTTCAGCATAATTCTTTATTGCTTCAACCAGGCCTTGTTCTAATCCCACCGGTTTCAACTGCCAGATTAATGCGCGCATTTCATTGACAGCATCCTGGCTGGTTGACTCTATCATCTGAAATGCCTGAATAGATTTCTCGTCCTTACTCATTGTCCCTGCTGCGTGCGCAGTGAGCTTTAATGAAAATAACATCTGATTAACTGAGTCATGCAAATCACGAGCCAGTCTATTTCGTTCTTCCTGTAATGCAGTCTCTCGTGCTTTCTCAGTAAGATAGATACGTTTAATCGCGCTCCCAATTTGGAAGGCAACGGATTCTAATAAAGCGAGATCTTCTTCTGAATAAATTTTGGTGTTCGGCGTCGCAACGTTTAACAATCCAAATCTTTCATCACCTGATTGTAGTGGCACTGTTGCATGATGTGTTATACCACCGGTCTTATCACTATATTGCTTATTCGCCTTTACGATACGTGAACACGTAATAATATTGCTTGCTTTTGTTAACTTCTTTTGATGATAACGCGAGACACACCAGCACGGTCCTTCTGTCATATAACGACAATCATCCATGAGTAAAGCATCCGGCAATCCATATTCAGATGCAAGCGTATGTGTTCCGTCTTCATCGATAAAGAATATCCATCCAGTAGAAAAATTGGTCCCCTTAACCAATCGGTCAAGGGCACCATTCATCATAGAATATACTTCTGTTTCTTCATTTAAAAATTCAGCAATTTCTTTTAAAAGTAACGTACTATTCTTCATAAGCACACCATTCTTTTATATTAGTCACGTCTGTATTCAACGCGGTATAAATCATGTCTTCTATCACGTAATTGACGGACAGTACCGTCTTCTCGACCTCGACGTAATACTTCAAGGTCAACATCACCGATCATAACCATCTCGTCATTTTCACCAGTTTCACCGACGATACCGTCACGTGCAAATCCAAAGTCACTTGGTGTATAGATACCTGATGCAGAGTACTGGATATCCATATTTTCAGTTTGTGGCAAGTTACCACATGTACCACTCGTAACAGTATAGATTTGGTTTTCAATCGCACGTGCCATTGAGCAATATTTCACGCGCAGATAACTTTGTCTGTCTTCAGTTGAGAATGGTGTGAAAATTATTTTAGCACCTTTCTCAGTTGCAATACGTGCCATCTCCGGAAACTCACTATCGTAACAGATTTGAATTGCTATTTTTCCGCAATCTGTATCGAATACTTCAACCTTCTTACCAGGCGAAATACCCCACCATCTGCGTTCATTTGGTGTAACATGAATTTTATATTGCTTTTCTATTGATCCGTCACGTCTGAATAAGTAGGAAATATTATAAATATCATCATTTTCTTCAACGAAGTGACTGCCACCAATAATATTTATATTGTAGCGCATCGCAAAGTCATTGAACATTTCAATATATTGTTCCGTATATTTAGTTAACTGACGGATAGATTCTGCTGGATTTCTCTTCTCATCAAAACTCATCAGTTGTGTCGTTAACAATTCAGGGAAGACAACAAAGTCACTGCCAGCATCATATGCCACATCAACGAAATATTCAATTTGGTTCGCAAACTCCTCAAATGAATCAATTTTACGCATCATGTAGTTAACTGTACAGATTCGTACCGGATAACTTGTTCTGAAATGTAAGTTAGATTTAGCAACGAAATCAGGGTTGTTCCACTCCATTAATGTTGCATACTTACTACTTTTCACATCGTCTTTTAAATAGTTCGGATTAATACGCATCAATGTAAACCCGTTCATAAACTGGAATGTAAGTACTGGATCCTTAATCTTACGTTTCATTACGTCATTGACATATTCACGTGGTGTTAATTCATCCTGATAATGATGATAATTCGGAATGCGTCCACCGATAATGATTGATTTTAAGTTAAGCTCATAAGCGATTTCACGGCGTGCTTCATATAAACGTTGTCCAACACGCATGCCACGATAATCTGGATGGACCATCACTTCAATACCATATAAGTTATGTCCATTATCATTATGATTTGTAATATAACCCGAATCCGTAATGTCATTCCAAGTATGTTTATCATCATATTCATCAAAGTTGATGATTAAACTTGAGCAAGATCCGATAATTTTCTCTTCATATTCGATAACCATCTGCCCACGTGGAAACAGATTTAGATGTGATTCTAAATGTGCTCTTTCCCACGGTTCCATACCTGGGAAACATATTTTTTGTAGTGCAATAATTTCATCTATATCATCAAACGTCATTTGTCTTGCTTCAATCGATTTATTAAATTTCTCTAAATTAATTTCTTCAGTCATGTAAATTCTCCTTTAATTCATCTATAATAGTATATAAGCGAATGATGATTTATATAAATTTTAATATGATATTAAATATTACCCTATTATTATACGACTTAAATACGATTTAGGAGAAAAATTATGATTATAAATATTACAAATGAATGGGATACTTTAACAATCGAAGAAATGTTAAAAGCTTTACACATTCCTAAAAAGCCGATGCATGAATTCAGAATGTCAAAGGAAATAACAATAAATAATGAACCTGCTACATTAAGAAGCAAACTTTCTGAAGGTGACCAGTTATACTTACCGATTGCAGAAGAAAAAAGTGCGTATAAATCAAGTTATCGTCTTTGTGAAGTAAAATATGAAGATGAACATTTAGCAATCCTTGTAAAACCTAAAGGTGTTAAAACGCATCCTAATGATATGGCAGAATCTAATACTCTGCTCAACCACGCCATCTACACGTTAGACTCAGATTACGTAGAACCGGTACACCGTCTCGATCAGGAAACAGTAGGATTGCTACTTGTCGCAAAAAATCCTTTCATCAAAAAGATACTCGACCGTATGCTTGAAGAACGAGAAATCACACGCACATATCGTGCCAAAGTTAAAAGTCATCTTCCACTTAAGAATCAAACAATCGATCTACCAATCGGTAAAGATAAGTTTCATCCGAATAAACGTCGTGTTTCACAAACAGGTGATCGCGCAGTAACACATATTGTTGATTCAAAAGCTTTAGGCGATGGTATCGCAGAAGTTGAATTGACATTAGAAACTGGTCGTACACATCAAATTCGTGTACATCTTGCTGCAATTGGTTACCCTGTTCTTGGCGATCCACTGTACAGTGATTCTAACTTGCGACAGCTTGCGCTTGAAAGTTATAAGCTGGAATTTATCCATCCACTTACTCAGGAAAAGATTACTGCAATACTTGATTAAGCAGTTCAATTGCATAATATATTAAAGATTTATATGATAATAATCGTATAAATCTTTATTTATTTTTAGGAGGCGCATCATGGAAAATGCAATACAGAATAAGTTATTAACACGTAAAGCGGTCAAAGTTTATGACCCTGAATATAAAATGTCAGAAGAAGCACTGCTTGAAATATTAGAAGCTGCTAATCAGGCTCCTTCAGCATGGAATCTGCAACATTGGGAATTTCTTGTTGTGCTTAGCGATGAAGCAAAATCAAGGTTATTACCGCTTGCATATAACCAGGCACAAGTGAAAGATTCAAGTGCAACGATTATAATATTAGGTGATAAAGAAGCGAATAAAAATATCGATACAGTATTTGACCCTGCCATTGAAGCAGGTACGATGACTCAGGAAATTAAAGATACGATTGCCGGTCAAGTAAACGGTGTCTATCACAATGAAGCGTATGCATATGAGGCAGCAATTATGAACTCTGCATTTCCGGCAATGCAGGTGATGAATTTTGCAACGCTTAATGATTTAGGGACATGTGCAATTGGCGGATTTAATCGTACCGGTATTCAAGAAGCGTTTAATATCGATGAAAGATATGTACCTGCACTGATTATTACTATCGGTAAAACGTTAAAAGAACCTAGAACAAGTGAGCGTCGCAATATTAATAGTGTTACGAAGTTTGTTTAAATCATCCTAAATATCAATGTAAAATAAAAAATGAGCCATTTCGTATGAAATCATACGAAATGGCTCGCTTTTTTTCTTATTTCTTTAAACGATCTCTGACAAATCCTAGCAATCTAGCACGTTTGCTCATTACTGGCTGAGGCTCAGTAACTTTAGGTTTCACCAAGGTACGTTTATAATTTTCTGCCTGATTCACAAGTTCTTCCTGTGAATTTACAGCATTCTGTTCATTACGTACATAATGATATACCCCACTTGCATCCTGCTCACGTGCTTTTTGGTTATCATTAAGCTGAAGATCTAAAATTTCTTTTAGTTCGTTCACAATCTTTGGATCTAAAATTGGGAATAAAATCTCAACACGTTTAATCATGTTACGTGTCATCATATCTGCAGAAGATAGATACATCTTTTCTTCCCCGTTATGATAGAAGTAATAAATTCTTGAATGCTCAAGGAATCGTCCAACAATACTAATTACACGAATATTTTCACTAATACCTGGTATACCTGGACGTAAACAGCAAATACCACGGATGATGAGCTTAACTTTTACGCCAGCCTGACTTGCTTCATATAATTTCTTGATAACTGTCTTATCAGTTAATGAATTCATCTTGGCAATAATTAAACCATTACCAAATTTTTTATGACAATCAATTTCCTGATTGATAAGTTCAACGAATTCATCGCGAATTTCAAAAGGTGCCACATGTAATTTCTTATATGTTGGTTTTTCTGAATAACCACTTAAATAATTAAAGAAATTCATCGCATCCTGACCAATTTCTTTATTCGTTGTGATAATACCCATATCAGTATAGATTTTAGCAGTCTTATCGTTGTAGTTACCTGTACCTAAATGGACAAATGGCACTACTTCGTCGCCTTCTTTTTTCACGACTAAAGTGATTTTAGAGTGCGTTTTTAAGTGTGTCATACCATAAATTACATGACATCCCGCTTCTTCAAGCATACGCGCCCAGTGCACATTATTCTCCTCATCAAAACGTGCTTTCAACTCAACCAGTACTGTTACTTGTTTGCCGGCTTCAGCTGCATTCTTCAATGCATCAATGATAGGAGAATCACTAGATACACGATATAGCGTCTGTTTAATTGCTAACGTATTAGGGTCCTCAGAAGCTTGTTTAATGAAGTCAACAATCGGCTGGAATGACTCATACGGATGATGGAAGAAGATATCGTGTTTCTGCGCTTCTTCATAAACGTTACCACCATTTAAATATTTCGGTGGTGCCGCTTCAAACGGTTTAAACGCAAGCTGTGGATATTGCTTCTCTATCATACCTGCTAACTGGAATAACATCGTTAAATCAAGTGGTCCATCTAACTTATAGATATCACGTGCTTCAATCTCTAATTCATTCATTAAGAATGAACCGTTAATAGAAGTGTCATGACGTGTATCTATTTCTAAACGAACAGCAGCACCACTTTTACGTTTCTTTAAGAATTTTTCAATTTCAATTAATAAATCTTCTGCACCATCTTCATGTATCGTTAAATCTGCGTTTCTTGTAATTCTGAACGTAAACGTACGAATTACTTTGTAACCAAAGAATAACTTATCGATGAAATGATTAATAACATCTTCTAATAATACGAAGATTGTACGCTCACCATTTTTAAGCTGAATGATGCGGTTTAATAACGCTGGAATCTGAACGATAGCAGATTTCTTTTCGCCAGCATCTGTTTCTACATCTACGAATATATTTAATGACTTGTTTGATAATTTAGGAAAAGGTCTGTAAGCGTCGATACCAAGTGGCGTTAACGTCGGTAAAATTTCAAAGTTAAACTTTTGTTCAATGATTTCATAGTTTTCAGGAGATAACTCATCAATCGCTTTAAAGAAAACCTGATATCCTTCTAACTCCTGAATCAAAGCTTTGTATTGTTCATATTGTAATTTAACGTTTTCACGATTAGCTGCATCAATTGCTACTAACTGTTCTGTTGGTGTTAACTGTGTTTTATTTTCAGGTTCATTAAAGTTCATTGCGACCTGATCTTTAAGTCCACCTATACGCACCATAAAAAATTCATCAGCATTTGAACTTGCAATAGCTAAAAATTTAAGACGTTCTAGTAGTGGATTTTTCTTATCAAAAGCTTCCTCAATTACACGACGGTTAAAATCTACCCAACTTACTTCTCTGTTGTTATAAAATGCCTTGTTGTTTAAATCTAATTTTTCCATTATCGTCACATCCACTTTTATTGTATATTAATTTACAGTCTAAATTAGTTATACCTAACTATTGTAAAGATTCTGTAAAAATGAGATTAAGTTTTGACTTTATTATTTTTTCGATATGTTTCTTCTGTCTTTCTGCTTGATATTCTTCAGCGATAGCATCTCCTGAGTACTCAATCATTAAATCAAAATGTTCTTCTTTTTTCTCAAAATACAAAGCTTGAACGATGTTCGTGTTACTTATATTTAAGGCATAAGCGAATTTCAGTATACTGCCAAGCATTTGAATTGTTTCGCGCTCTTCGCTATTAAACCATTTCGTTTCTTCTTCATAAAACTTTAGTAACGATTTATTTTTAAAGCTGGCAAGTAATGCAAGTTTCACTCTATTTTTATGACTAATACCATTTAAGCTAGAGTTTGAAAGAATGTAATACGTATGTTGACTTGAGGCATCTGAATCGATGTAACTTCCTAAATAATACAGATAAGCTGCATTTCTTAAAAATGCTTTGTCACGCTTGTTACCTTTAATCAGTTCAAACTTATCTAATTCATAATAAAGCGTCTCAGCAATCATAACACGTTGGTTTGCTTCTTCCTGGTTAATGTTATAGTCCGTTGCTAAGTTCTTTAACGAGTCTTTAAAGACATTGTCTTTATCGAACGGTAATATATACTCCTCTTCAAGAATGCTCATGATAACACCTTCACGTAACCCTTTACGTGAGAAGATAAATTCAGTTGCCTCAACTTCATCAAATAATGTATTAAATAATACACATGAAGGGATGATAATATCCTGACGGTCTCTGCTTAATCCATCCAGATCTTCTAAATCATCTTCAGATGCTGCAGTAAGGTTATCAAATACCAAATCAAGATCCGATTCTTTCATCGCATAGCCATGGACACCTGCAATAGGATATTCTGTTAATGACTGATGGATTCTCGCAATATTACGGGCTGATCCACCAATTGCTATAATTGGAACGCGACGTTTCTCAAGCCAGCGAAGACTTCTCAGCTGTTCCTGAATAAACTTTGCCGCCGCTTCAATCGCATCTTTATCGTTATGTGCCTTACCTTCAAAAAACATATTTTGAAGCGTTACGACACCGAAAGGAAAGCTATGTGAAAATTTTAATTCTTTGTCCTCAAAAAATGTAACTTCTGTACTACCTCCACCGATATCCACTGTTACACCATCTGAGTATTCTAATGTATTGATGACCGCATAGAACCCAAAGAATGCTTCTTCTTTTTCTGAAATAATACGCATCTCTATGCCTGTATTTTCTTTCACTTTATCGATTACTTCTTCGATATTTGTTGCTTGTCGTACAGCTGCAGTTGCGACTGGATAAAGTGCATGGACATCAAACTTTTGTGCAACTTTCTGAAAACTATTTAACGTGTCACATAATACTTCAATACCACGTTCTGACATTACTTTTTCATTGTTTAAAAACTGATATAATCGTGCAGGTGTTTTAATGTTCTGTAATTCCTGTAATCCTGTTTCTTTTGAGTATTCAAAAATAACTAAACGGATTGTATTTGATCCAATATCTACTAAACCTAGTCTTTTCATAACTGACCTGCCCTTTCAGATTAAAACATTTTATTTTGGATGAATCATTTCCTCAGGTTTAATCCACTCATCAAATTGCTCTTCTGTTAAGAATCCTGAGTTTATTGCTGATTCTTTTAAAGTTAAACCTTCTTTATGTGCAGTTTTTGCGATATGTGCTGCTTTTTCATAACCGATGTGAGGGTTTAATGCCGTTACTAACATTAATGATTGATTCAAATAATTGTGAATATTTTCTTCAATCGGCTCGATACCAACCGCACAGTTATCATTAAATGAATTCATACCATCTGCTAAAAGATAAATTGATTGTAATGTGTTGTACATAATAACCGGTTTAAATACATTCAGTTCAAAGTTACCTTGACTTGCTGCAATACCAACTGCAGCGTCATTACCCATTACCTGAACAGCGACCATCGTCAACATCTCAGACTGCGTAGGATTTACTTTACCTGGCATGATTGATGAACCTGGTTCATTTTCAGGAATTGATAATTCACCAAGACCTGCACGCGGCCCAGATGATAACCAGCGTACATCGTTAGCAATCTTCATTAAATCTGCAGCAAGTGCTTTTAATGCACCATGAACAAATGTCACTTCATCATGAGCAGTTAATGCATGGAATTTATTTGGCGATGATACGAAATCATAACCCGTTTGTATACCGATCTGTTTAGCAACGCGATCACCAAACTCAGGATGTGCATTAATTCCAGTACCAACCGCAGTACCTCCGATTGCTAAATTCAATAATTCTTTTTTAGATACGTTTAATAATGCTTCACATTTATCAAGCATATAACGCCAGCCAGAAATCTCTTGTCCTAAAGTTAATGGCGTTGCATCCTGTAAATGCGTACGACCAATCTTAATGATATCAGCAAACTTATCTTCTTTTTCTTTTAAAGTATTGCGAAGTGTATTTAATGCCGGCATTAATTTCGCTTCGATTTCATGGAAAAGTGCCACGTGCATTGCTGTTGGGTAAGTATCGTTCGATGATTGAGATTTATTCACATCATCATTTGGATGAACAGATTCTGTGCTTCCTGATTCTTTCAAGTACATATTTGCAACATATGCTACCACTTCATTAACGTTCATGTTACTTTGGGTACCTGAACCAGTTTGCCATACCACTAATGGAAAGTGTTCATCTAATTGGCCAGATAACACATCATCACATGCTTTTACGATAGCATCTGACTTCTCATCTGATAATTTACCTAAATCTTTGTTGACAATTGCTGCAGCCTTCTTAAGATGAGCAAATCCGTAAACGACTTCGATTGGCATCTTTTCTTTACCTACTGGAAAGTTTTGTTTACTTCGTTCAGTTTGTGCACCCCAATATTTATCTGATGGTACTTCGATTTCTCCAAATGTATCATGTTCAATTCTAAATGACATTAACTATCTCCCCTTATCTATTGATACTTATATTTTACATTAAATAACGCTTACATTCATTAATTAATCATAAAAATACAGTACATAAATCATTATGTACTGTTCAATACTTATTGAGGATCATCCTCTTGTTCCTGGCCTTCTTCTCGCGCTTCAGCATTTTGTTCAGAGATTTGCTCCATCTCTTTACCTAATTCTACAACGTCGTCGAAATCAGTTACCATTTCATTTTTATTATCATGTGATGTTGACATATAATCATTCCTTTACGCAAATTTTTGGAAGTAGTATTCACGTATATCTTGAGGTAATCCAGCTGCTGCTGCATCATCTAAGATAACATTGACCATGCGATGTGTTTTTAAATTCGCTGCTTCAAAGTTGCCACCCGCTTCAGTATTGTATAGTTTTTCAACGATTGAAGCTTTGTCTGCACCTGTTAATACGATAATAATTTCACGTGCTGAACGTAAACCTTTATCGTTATCCTGATTAATCTCTTTATAACCGACAGAGCCATCTTGTGTAATCGTAGCAAATAACGTTGTCAACTTCCCTTTGTTCTCTTTAGTCTTCGCTTCGTCTTTAATCAATTCCATAATATCTTTACCTGTTGCTTCATGGTATTGTTTATCAACGATACCAACAGTGCCATAATCACCACGTAATTTATCATAGTCAAAGATATGAATTTGACTCGTCTCAACTGGATTACGAGCGATATCAGCCTTTAATTCTGCAATGACGTGACCTGCTTCATCACCTAAAGCAGTCGCGATAATTGATGTCGGATTGTTACTCATCTGCTTTCTAAATAAATCAGCAACGTAGTTCGATACGGTTAATTTATCTTCAAAAATTTTAAAATTCATTGCCATGTTCATTCCTCCTAAGAATCTTTACTCATACTTTATTATATATGCTATACCCTATTTTGACAGCCCATAACACTATAAATATGAATATAATGAATTATTAAAACAAACATTTATTTGTGGTTTTAAAAGTGATTTGAATAGGTTATAATAGTTTTATTAATGAAATCTAGGGGGATTACCAATGAATACATTATTAATCGGTATGGTATGTATCGCTTTCCTAACAGCTATCTTAACTGCTGGCAAAGAATCTAGCTACGGTGTTAAGGAAGAAGATTTAAACAAATAATCACAAAATAAGCCGAAGACAAATTTGTCTTCGGCTTATTTTTATTGTTTTAGAAAACCTTGTTGCTTTACGACACCATCCACATCAAGACGCGCTTTACCACCAAGCATTTGTATCACCTGTTCACTCCATTTATCATTACGTTTACCTTCAGTTCGTGCCTTATAGTAAGCACTCGTGCGCGCATCATAAGCTTTGTAATCATCATAGTTAAAAGGCTGATACGTATTCTCATGATAAACGACGTTCAATGGTAATCTCTCTTTCTGACTACCTTCATCATCCGGCACACCGACGACCATGCCAAACAATGGATACGTGTAATCCGGTAAGTTAAGCAAATCTATCACACGTTGCATATTATTGCGTAATGAACCGATATAACAAATACCAAGTCCCATACTTTCAGCTGCGACCGCCATATTCTGACTAGCTAAAGCTGCATCTACCGTACCGACTAATAGCGATTCTGTCGTCCCAAAATAATCATCTACATTTGAGTTTAAGTGGTTACCTAATCCATGATGACGATGATAATCAACCACAAAGACAAATAGATGACCATTATATTCAACGTAAGATTGACCACTGATTTCTCTAAGTTGCTGCTTAATATGCTGGTCAGTGATACCGATAATTGAATATGCTTGTACATAACTTGATGTCGATGCACTTTGTGCTGAATGCACTAAAGTCTTAATCGTCTCCTGATCGAGCGCTTTATCTTTAAATTTACGAATTGATCGATGGTTCTGTAATAACTGAATCATATCGTTCATCACTTGACCTCCTTAGTTTAAGCCTGGATAGTTTTGTTGACGTAAAGCTTCATAGATTAATATTGCTGCAGTATTTGATAAATTAAGCGAACGAACATTGTCGTTCATTGGAATGCGCAGTGCTGTGTCCATATATTTTTCTTTAACCCAGTCCGGTAAGCCCGTTGTTTCACGACCAAAGATAAAGAAATGTTTCTCGTCAGGGTTACTATAATCGAATGTCGTATGAGGTTTCGTACCAAACTTCGTCAGTAAATAATAGTGACCTTCATTCTTTTCAAAGAATTCTTCGATACTATCGTAATAGGTGATATTTACAAATTTCCAGTAATCTAAGCCGGCACGACGTAACATTTTATCGTCAGTAGAGAATCCTAGCGGTCGAATTAAATGAAGATGCGTATCTGTTGCTGCACAACTTCTAGCGATATTTCCTGTGTTAGCAGGTATTTCAGGTTGATATAATACTACGTTAATTGATGACATTTATTTTTCCACACTTTCTATACTTTTTAATATTTCTAGTTTAACATCATTATCTATTTCTTTTTCATATCTTGCCTTTAAATAATCAATTTCATCACGACTAATTTGACCAATCGCCCAATAAGCAGTGCCCTTAATTTCTGGTCGAGGATCACTTTCTGCGACTTCCTTTAGATCCGGTATCGCATCGATTTCCTTGAAATGAGCAAGCGCTAATATAGCATTGCGTTGAATCGGTTTCTTGCCTCGCCATGCACCAGCTAAATGACCAAATTCTGCTTTGAAAGTTTTATTCGTCATCTTTAATAATGGTACGAGTAACGGCTTTAAATTCTCAGGTTCCAGTTCAATATCCTCATGCGTTGTATTGATACCACGATTCTTTGGACAAACTTGCTGACATGTGTCGCACCCATATAGACGATTACCAATCTTCCCCCGATATTCATCCGGCATAAATCCTTTCGTCTGGGTAAGGAAACTGATGCATTTATTCGAATCAAGCTGCCCATTACCTAGTAGAGCACCTGTCGGACAACGATCTATACATATTGTACAATCTAAACATGAATCTATTACAGGATGATCGGGCTCAAATGGAATCGATACAAGTATTTCACCAAGATAAGTCCATGTGCCTAAATCTTTATTTAATATAAATCCATTTTTAGCTGCATAGCCGAGACCAGCACGTTCAGCTACTGCCCTATCACTGAGCACACCCGTATCTACCATATTCATCATTTTTGCTTCAGGGACTCTCTCTTTAATAAATGCGACAAGCAGTTCGAGTCGTTTATTTAATAAAGTGTGATAATCAATTCCCCATGATGCACGCGCAAAAATACCTCGTCTTGCTCCACGAATACTCTTCGGTGCATTAGGTAGCTTATTCGGATAACCGACTGCAATCGCAATAATAGACTGTGCTTCAGGGAGAGAAAGCCTAGGGTTGATACGTTCTTCAATCGTGCCCTTTTCAAATCCGGAATCATAGTTATTTGCATAATATGCTTCAAGTTTTGGACGCAGTGACTCAAAAGGATCTGCTGTAGTGAAACCGATAGCATCTATGCCGATTGTCTTACTATATTCTATAATTTCCTGCTTTAACTGCTGATACACTTCTCTTCCCTCCTCACTTTATAAGACTATTATTTTACCATAAAATACGCTGTTTTATGAGATAATAATTAAATCAATAAAACAAAAACTGCTACAATCAAATTTGATAGTAGCAGTTTTCTTACTTTACTTATTAATATTTACGAAGCATTATAAAACTTTCGATAAAAATGCTTTCGCACGTTCATTTTGAGGGTTATTAAATAATTGTTCTGGTGGTGCATCTTCCTGAACGACGCCATTATCCATAAATACAACTCTGTCAGCAACTTCTCTGGCAAAGCCCATCTCATGGGTTACGACGACCATCGTCATCCCTTCTTCAGCCAGCTTCTTCATAACAGCTAATACATCTCCTACTACTTCAGGATCAAGCGCTGACGTTGGCTCGTCGAATAAGATAACATCCGGATCCATTGCGAGCGCTCTGGCAATCGCTACACGCTGCTTTTGACCACCAGATAATTGTGAAGGATAATTGTCTGCTCTATCAGATAATCCAACTTTCTTTAGTAAATCTAATGCTTTTGCTTCTAATTCAGTTTTCTTACCCTTACCTAGTAATGATGGGGCAAGCATTAAGTTCTCTTTTGCTGTCTTATGTGGAAACAGATTAAAGCTTTGGAATACCATGCCCATCTTCTGACGGAGTTTATTAATATCTGTCCCTTTAGCAGTGAGTGCATTACCTTCAAATATAATTTCACCGCTCGTCGGTGTTTCCAGTAGATTTAAACAACGTAACAGCGTAGATTTACCACTTCCGGAAGGACCGATAATCGCAACAACCTCTCCTTCTGAAATTTCAAGATCAATGCCTTTTAACACTTCAACTTTACCAAAATATTTATGCAAATTATTTACTTTAATCACTAACTCTCATTCTCCTTTCAAATACATTCATCACTCGACTCAGTGCAAATGTAAGGATGAAGTATACAACTGCAGCAATCAATAATGGTGTGAACGGATCAAATGATGCACCTTGAACAACTTGTGCATTAAACATTAATTCAGAAACACCGATAACCGAAACGATTGATGATTCTTTAATTACAGTTACGAATTCATTACCTAAAGCCGGTAAGATATTCTTAATTGCTTGAGGCATGACGACTTTATTCATTGTCTGTGCATGGCTTAAACCTAAAGAACGCGCTGCTTCTGTTTGACCTTTATCTACTGCATTGATACCGGCACGAATAATTTCGGCAATATATGCTGCACAGTTAATAACTAATGCAATTGCACCACAAATAAATGCGGATAAGTCGATACCTAGTACTGCTGTAGTTCCAAAATAAACCAAAAATACTTGGACAAGTAATGGTGTTCCACGAATAAACTCAATGTAGATCCATGATAATGTTTTCAAGATAATATGCTTACTCAATTTCATAAAGGCTAGAACACCACCAAAGATTGAGCCTAAAACTACACCGATTAATGAAATTAAGATTGTAGCCCCGATACCCTGAATAAAGAATGAACTATATTTACTGAAAAATGATCCTTCATCAAACATCGCTTCATTCGCTTTATCTTTATAACCTTTCATTAATCCTTTATCTTCGACTTCTTTAATCGTTTTATTAAGCGCATCAAGTAACTTCGGAGAATCTTTTGGCAAAGCAATTGCCGTTCCTTTATTCTCATCAGCAAACTGCATATCAGAGAAAGCTAAGTTTGTATTTTGTGATAAATATGCTTCACCAACAGGACCTTCTAATACGACGCCATCAATCTTACCTGTATTTAAAGACATAATAATTTCAGGCACACGTGTCAGTGACGTTACATTCGCATCAGGAATTTCAGTCTTTGCAAGCTCTTCTTGTGTTGTTTGTTTTTGAACGCCAATGTTTTTACCTTTGAAATCTTCAATTGATTTTAACTTTTTTGCATCTTTCTTCTGTATAATCATACGCTGCTGAACATGCATATAATAGTCAGAGAAGTCCACTTCTTTTTTACGTTCAGGTGTTGGTGACATACCGGAAATAATTACGTCAATCTTCCCAGTCTTTAAAGCGCCGAGTAAACTATCAAACTGCATATTTACTATCTTTAATTCAACACCCAGATCTTTCGCTAATTTTTTTGAAAGTTCAATATCAATACCTGCATATTCTCGCTTTCCGTTAACTGTTTTCTCAAATTCATATGGTGCATAATCGGCAGATAATCCGACGCGCAGCACACCGTTTTTCTTAATCGTATCGAATTGATCGGTTTTTGCATGTGCCGTAAATGGTGTAATCGTAGCTATCATAACAATCAATAATAGATAACTTAATAACTTTTTAAAAGACAATGACTTCCCCTCCTTTGAATAAAATTTATTATACACTTATATGTATAAGTATACAAGTCGGAATTTTTATTTTTTTCTGTTTATTGTACTTATCCTTTTGCTTGTTAAAGGGAGATAGCGTATAATCATTAACAAAAATAGTTGAAAGAGAAGTGTATAAAAATGCCGCAGTTAAATGAATTCATCAATGAAGTAACAATACCCGGAACGCGAGAGTTTGCAAATAAAGCAGCAGGACTAGAAGATTGTATCGATTTAACGTTAGGACAGTCAGATTTCGCTCCTCCTGCATCAGTCAAAATTGCGATGATTGAGGCGATTGAAAATGATAAACTACGATATACACATAATAGAGGTTTAATAGAGCTGAGAAATGAGATTGCAAAGTCGATTCAGAAAAAATTTAATGAGAGTTATGATCCTGAAACAGAGATTGTAGTTACAAACGGAGGTTCAGAAGCGATCGATGATGTATTTAGAACAATCATTAACCCTGGAGATGAAGTTATCTTACCCTCACCATGTTATTTAGGATATGAACCTATCATCAAGTTGCTCGGTGCTAAAGTAGTGCTCGTTGATACTTCAAAGACCCACCTTGTACCTACACCAGAAGCAATTAAAGCAGCAATAACACCTAAAACAAAAGCAGTACTATTCAACTATCCGACGAATCCTACCGGTATGACATTAACGTATGAACAAATTCAAGGATTAGCAAATATGTTAAAAGACGAAGATATCTTTATCGTGACAGATGAAATATACAGTGAGAATGTATATGACACACCACATCATTCATTCTTAGAGTTTCCTGAACTGAGAGATAAATTATTTGTTATCAATGGTCTATCAAAATCCCATGCAGTGACAGGTGCCCGTATCGGTTACGTTGTGTCTAATGCAGAACTCATTACTCACGTCACATCAGTACATCTATATAATTCAATCTGTGTAGCAACACCGAGTCAATATGGTGCGATAGAAGCATTCAAAGATACAGAGACAGTAAAAATTATGAATAAAGCATACATCGAACGCAGAGATTTCTTATATGAAAAATTAACCGGATTAGGATTACCGGTTGAAAAACCACAAGGTGCGTTTTATATCTTCCCGGATATATCAGCTTACAATAGCGATTCGTATCAGTTTGCCTTAGACCTACTGGGTCAAGAAAGATTGGCAGTTGTGCCAGGAAGTGCATTCTCAAAATACGGTGAAGGACATATTAGATTATCATTTGCATCAAGTATGAAAGAGATTAAAGAGGCAATGGTAAGATTAGAACGATTTTTAAAAAATTATAATAAATAGCGTTAAAAAGTGGCCCGGTTCTCTTAATGAACCGGGCCACTTTCCTTTATACTAATGTTCTGCTTTATAAAGATATATTTCATCATTATATCGCGGTAATACTTTTTTTAGTAATTGATGAGACAAAAATGCTATTGGTAACGGAATGATGACATATGCTAACAGTAAACTGATAACATTCTGCATTATAGTGCCTTCCATAAACTTTAAAGCGTTGATAGGACCGACTAGTCCAGTATATCCAAATCCAGCAGACATCGGTGTACCTTGAACGTTAAAGAAGTATGCACATAATCCTCCAATGATACCATTGATAAGTAGCGGTACCATAATAATCGGATGTTTGAAATACACCGGCATCATCATTTTTGCTGCGCCAATAATTAATGTGATAATCGTACCTTTATCATTTACACGCAGTGCACCGAATAAGAATGTGTAACAACATGCAACAATACCTAAGTTTGCTGCGCCACTTCCTAATCCCGATAAACTAATAACAGTTGCAATTGCAACAAGAGAAATTGGTGTTGCCATCAAAAGACTATAACTAATCGCAATCAAAATACACATTAAGAGTGGATTTAAAGTCGTAAAATGCTGAATGACCTGCCCAATCGCACCTGTAAATTGTTTTACGAAAGGCAATGTAAGAGAACCGATAAATCCAGGTAAAATTCCTGCAAACAAAGGTAAAAAGACGATATTCAAACTTCCCATCTTATTTCCTAGTAAAATTAAAACTAAAGCACTAAGCGCGACGGTTAACATCATGTTTATAATGTCACCGATACCTGCAAACATAAAGCCTTTACCATTAAACTGAACGGCACCAGAACCAAGTACAGAAGCTCCGGAAAGTATTGCTGTCTGTAAACCGTTAAATTTAAATTGCTGGCTGATCGTAATACCAGCTAACGCACTTAAACAAAACTGAAAGATAACCAATAATTGTCCAAGACTGGTAAACACAGGATGATAACCTGCTAAATATTTGAAAAGCTCCCCAAGCATTGCATTTGGTACTAAAGCAACGACAATACCGGCTGCCATTCCATTTAAAATATTAGTTAAGAATTGTTTTGCGCTAATATTCATCTGTACACCTTCCCTATAACTGTAAATTTAAATATCTGTTAAAAAAATGTATAGTATTATTTCTAACATACTTTAGCGCTTAAAAACAATGAATTTTTAAAAATTCAATGCTATTTCTTTTAATTAATTCTTTCATAACATACTCCAAAAATAAAGCAAGACTGCTATACAAAAATAAAGATATTTTATCTTATTAATCCATATTTTTTGACTTAAATTGACCAAAACAATAAAATAATTATAACAAGCTTATAGGAGGCACATTATGACAAACGAAAACAAAGATCTTATGTTAGAAAAAATGATAGAATCACGTACAATCTTAATCTCAGGTGGTATTGATGATAAATCAGCGAAAGAAGTTGTTAATCAATTATTATTATTAGATTCAATCAATCATGAGCCGATTAAATTAATCATCTCATCTCCAGGTGGACATGTCGATTCAGGTTATTTAATTCACGATATGATCAATTTCATCGAATCAGAAGTTAAGATTATCGGTGCAGGATGGGTAGTTAGTGCCGGCGTATTAATTTACTTATCAGGTAAGAAAGAAAATCGCTACGCACTACCAAATACACGCTTCATGATTCACCAACCAAGTGGTGGTACACAAGGACAAGCGTCTAACATGGAAATCACAGCAAAAGAAATTATCCGTACACGTCAAAAATTAAACGAATTAATCGCACGTGAAACTGGTAAATCTATAGAAGAAGTTGAACAACATACAGGTCGTGATTACTGGTTAAGCACACAAGAAGCTTTAGAATACGGTATCGTTAATAAAATTATTGAAAACCAAAAAGAAATCTAAATCATTAATCCCAATGCGCATTTTGATGCATTGGGATTTTTTTGTACTCCAATTTTAGCGGTATCTTCTATCTTCATCAATCGATTCCGCTAAAGCTTCAAATAATCATTAATATAACCATTCACTGCTTCACGTGACTGGAAAATTATCTGCTTTTTATCGGGATATTTCTCTAATAGCTCAATTACTTTTGGTCTACTCACAATATTATATTGTTTAATGAAAGCAATAAATTCTGGATCCGTTTCACCAGTCTCTATCCAAGGCATATCTGGTCTTTCTTTTCTTTTTCTTTGCTCGATACTCTCCAGACAAACTTCAACCGGTAAGTCTAAGAAAAAAATCATGTCACATGCAGCGATGCGCATCTCAATTGTTGATCCATAATTCCCGTCAATAATCCACATCTCACCTTTTAACGCTTCCCTTTGTCGATTCAAAAATACTTCTCTTTCTACGACAGTTCGATCTGAATTCCAGTTCAGAAGATCGAGATGAATAACTGGTATATCTAAACATTTACTGAGATTACGAGAAAACGTACTTTTTCCGCTTCCAGGACATCCGATTACTATTATCTTTTTCATATGTAACCCCCAAAAATCTTAAACTGTCTTAAATAATTCATTTAGCAACGTCACATACTGTGCTGTATCTTCCGGATGATGTCTAGTACTCGTTGAAAGCCGTAAAGCCATAATAATTCTTGCATATATTAAAAAATCTTTATAATCTATCCAGCTATTCTTTAAATAATAATGATAATATGCACGCATCGTTTCTTCATTGATGTCATAAGGACTTGAACAATATAAAAACAATAGTTCATATAATATCAAATTCTGCATCGGAGTTGGATCGATTACAGATAGCACTTCTTTTTGAATAACAAAATTATGATAACCGAAATCGCCATGAACATATTTCGGTGCTTCTTCTGGCAATACTACAGTATCCAAGGCATCAAACAATTCTTCACAATCAAAATAATCATCGATGACCAGTCGTTCTAATTCCAGCTCATCTTTTAAAAATATTTTAAAATCAGGTTTTAAATCATTGATGTAACCGACTCTGTTATCACTATATTCATATTGATTAATAAAATCTATCTTATCCAGTATCTTTAATTTACTGTATTGCTCATACAGCATCGAACCTTTCATATGTTCCATTAATATATATGTTGTTTCATCTGTCGTAATACACTCAGGAAAAACCTCTATTTGCTGATATCTTTTCAGAAACTGACTTTCAGACTGAATTGATAATGGTAGATTGAGTTTAAGAATAAATTTCTTATCAAAATCATCGATAAAGAATACTTTACTCGTTGTACCACTTGTAATTTCTGTTAATACACATCGACCGCTAACATAATGCATGTCCTGTAATGCAAATAACACCCCTCTTACTGAAGCCAAATTATCACGTCCTATCTATA
>CAACWL010000617.1_pt1 | contig 22090 bp, 23 predicted proteins | sample 2275641 | NCBI WGS metagenome assembly CAACWL01 (sample SAMEA5312462, study PRJEB27640) | indoor metagenome | biome: indoor environment; feature: uncontrolled; material: polymer tiles stone | place: Germany | collected 2014-07-07 | reverse complement strand
GCATCTTTTAATGCTTTCTCATCAAATGTAAACTCTTCAAAAGCAATACCTTCAGCATCTGCAATTTGTTTAATGACACGACGTGTAATACCGTTTAGGATGAAGTTATTTGCAGGGTGCGTAATGATTTTATCATCCTTAACGATGAATATATTACTTGATGCGCCTTCTGTAACAATACCGTTACGTATTTGGATCGCCTCTTTTGCGCCATTGGTTACCGCTTTTTGTTTATTCATAATGTTACCAAGCAGATTCAAACTTTTAATATCACAGCGTAACCAGCGTATATCTTCAGTTGTAATTGCTTTCACACCTTGCTGAAGATCTTGCATTGGTCGTTGTGCAGTATTTGTATATAACAATATATTCGGTTGAGTATCTGTTGGGTACCAATGGTTTCTAACTGCATCTCCTCTTGTTAACTGAATATAAATTGTACCGTTATCAATTTCGTTTTCAGTAATAAGCTGATTACAAATTTCGATATATTCCTCAACTGTATAGGGACTTGTAATTTCTATTTCATTTGCACTACGCATGAGTCTTTCGAAATGTTCAGTGGCTGTAAATAAAGTACCGTGGTATACGCGCACGACTTCATATACACCATCACCAAACTGGATGCCACGATCGTTATAACTTATTTTCGTGTCATCAGACACATAACTCCCGTTAATAAAAACTACCATTTTACTCACCTTCTACACATAAAGAGTGAATTGCTTCTAAATAAATTGCTGTCGCATCAAATAATTGTTTCTTGCTGATATATTCATTTTTTTGGTGCATTAAATCTTCTGAATCCTTAAACATCGCACCAAATGCTACACCCTTTTCTAAGTTACGGGCATACGTACCACCACCGATAGTATACGGTTCAGTCATATCCCCTGTTTGGTTACGGTAAGCTGTTAATAACTTTTGAACGAATGGATCATTTTTATCGACATAGTGAGGAACCTGGTGCTTTTCAATTTCAATTTCAAAGCCATCTTTAGCAATCTGTTCTTCAAATTTCTTAATTTCAGTGTCAAAATCAAAACCGTTTGGATAGCGTAAGTTTACCCCGTAATGTCCGCCATCAACGTCCGTATAACTAATCACACCGTAGTTTGTAGTTAACTGACCCATTTCTTCAGTTTCATAAGTCATACCTAGCTTCTCACCAAAGTGAGAGTCAAATAAATATGTATCACCAAAATTAACGAATGACTTTGCTTTCTTATCCAAATCTAACGTATTTAAGAAATTAACAAGATATAGACCAGCGTTCACACCTTTAAACGGTTCCATACCGTGCACTGACTTACCTTCAATTTGAAGTGAAATCTGACCATTCTCTACAAATTGTTTCCCAATTAATTTGTTGTTTAATAAATATCCTTCGAAAGCTTGAATAACTGCATCCATCTTTTCTTTAACTTCGATTTTTGCTTCTGCAAAATCCGGGACCATATTGTATCTTTCGCCAGCTTTAAATGCTTTTAATTCCACTTCCGGTGCTGTTTCGCTTTCCTCATCACTGTTTTGAATAATATCAAATGTTGTGATACCTTTTTCACCATGAATTAATGGGAAATCAGCATCCGGTGCAATCCCTAAATCCGGCATCGGTTCAGTTTCAAAATAACGGTCTGTACATTTCCATCCTGATTCTTCATCTGTACCAATAATAATGTGGATGCGTTTCTTCCAGTCTACTTTCATGTCATCTAAAATTTTTATTGCGTAGTATGCAGCAATTGTTGGTCCTTTGTCATCTAAAGTACCACGTGCAATGATTTTATCTTCAGTTACAACAGCTTCGAAGGGATTTGTATCCCAGCCACTTCCTGCAGGTACTACGTCAACGTGACATAATATCCCGAAAATATCATCACCTTTCCCTGCTTCGATACGTCCAGCGATATGATCAATATCAACCGTCTCGTATCCATCACGTTGTGCTATATCATACATAAAATCTAAAGCCTTACGTGGACCTGGTCCAACTGGGTTTTCACTATCAGCTAAACTGTCATCACGTACACTTTCTATATTTAATAAACCTGTAAGGTCTTCGATAATTCTATCTTCATATTGTGCAACTTTTTCTCTCCACATAATGATTCCTCCTATTGCTTGTATAATCCTATATTACATGATACATAAAGGAATTCAAAATAATAATCGTAAAATTTACCAAAATAAAAAAGCCAGCATATGCTGACTTTGATAAAGCATAATTATTTTAATTCTTCTTTAGAAACTGCATTAGGATTTTTTTCTGCAACTTCTTTATCTGTTACAACGTGGATATTGTTTGCTCCACCTTCATCGTCGAAGTTTTGTTTTTCTTCTTCAACAGAAACGCCTTTTTTATTTAATTTATCAGCTAATGGTGCTGCTTTTTCTTTTAATGGAGCAACTTTTTCTTCAACTTTTGAAGTTAAGTTTGCTTTATAAGCATTTGGATCTTCTTTCGCTTTGTTAATTTCTTCTTTAGCAACTTGTTGTAAGTTAGCAGCTTTTCCTTTAGCGCCATCTGCATAACCTTTAGGATCTTGTTTCGCTTTGTTGTATTCTTCTAATACTTTATCTCTGTTTTCTTTTTTTGAAAGGAATGCTGCTACTGCAGTACCACCAATAACTAATGCTGCTTTTAATAAACCTGTTTGATTGTTGTTAGCCATGTTAAACACCTCTTCTTTTGATTTGTACTGTAATTATACCCAAGGTGTAAAGGTCTAAACATTTAAAATCATTTTCTTACTAAATTAAGTTCATTCTGCATTAATTTCTTATATTCACCAGGTTTTAAACGATTGTCTAAAGATAAATCACCCATCTTAATACGTTTAAGATAAGTTACTTTCATGCTTACTGCTTCAAACATTCTTTTCACTTGATGGAACTTACCTTCCTGAATTACAAGCTCTATTTCACTTGTATCTTTTTCCGGATCAACTGATAGACAAGTTAAATCACCAGGCATTGTATGATAGCCATCATCTAAAGTTATGCCTTGAGCAAATTGTTCCACCGTCTGTTCAGTGACAATGCCGTCAATTTTAGCATAATAGGTTTTATTCACATGTTTCTTCGGACTCAGAACATCATGTGAGAATTGACCATCATTGGTTATGATGAGCAATCCTTCTGTATCTTTATCCAGTCTACCAACCGGATGCAAGTCATAATGATCCAGCCCTGTAATAAGGTCAATGACAGTCTTATCTTTATCATGTGTACTTGAAACTACGCCAGCTGGTTTATTAAGCATAAGATAGATAAAGGGTTCAAAGTGAATCGTCTCACCTTGAACCTTTACTATATCTTTTTTTGGATTAATCTTAACATCTGATTTCGTGATAACTTCCTCGTTAACCGTAATCACTTTTTTCTTGAGTAACGCTTTAACAACTTTCCGTGAACCTATACCATGGTTGCTTAAAAATTTATCAAGTCTCATCGCGTCAACCTATTTCTTAAAGATTGGATACGTGAACCGAAGAATTCATCAGCTAAACGAGATTTCAACGATAATGAAGCATAAACTAATGCACCGACTACTGCTCCAATGACTAAAATGATAAGTGCATCCAGTTTATTTGATACTGCAAGGAACTGCATTAAAATAACATAAACGATTTGTACAACTAGTACCATAATTAAGCTGTATAACGTAATCATCAACATTTGACGGGCAGTCGTTCGATACTGGAATCTTGCATATTTCTTAATCACATATAGGTTACAAACAATATTAAATGTCATAGCAATCGCAGTCGCAAGGACTGCTCCTACTGTATGGAATGCCATAATTAACGGGATATTAATCACTAATTTAACAAGTAAAGCAGCAAGTACGATATAAACCGTTAAATTTTGTTTATCAATACCCTGCATTATTGCTGCAGTTACAGAAACAAGTGCAAGTAAAATTCCCACAGGTGCATAATAAAATAAAATATTATTCGCAATTGGATTATAGCTATAGAAAACCGTATAAAGTGGCGCAGCTAATACCATAATACCAAGTGAAGCTGGCACTGTAAGGAACATCAGTAAACCAAATGTTGTTTTAATCTGATGATGCATTTCTTTAATCTTACCTGAAGCATGTGTTCTTGTAATTGACGGTACAAGACTGATTGCAAATCCTCCTGCAAGTGATGTTGGAATCATAACAAGTTTATTAGATGTCGTATTTAATATTGTAAGGAGCATATCATTCATTTTTCCGGACACACCTGCTAAACCTAATGCATAGTTATGTGTAAACTGATCAATCGTTGTATAAAGCGGCACACATAAACTAACGATAACAAAAGGAATACTATACTTTAATATTTCTTTATACATACTTCCGTAACTTACATCAGTATTGGAATCATCAGACGCAACCATCTTATCGATAAATGGCTTACGTTTTCTCCAGTAATACCAGAGTGTTAGAATTGCAGCAACTGCTCCGATTGCTGCTGCAAATACAGCAATCTCATTGGCCAGTAACATTGATTTATTCATAATGTTAAGGACCAGATACGTCCCGCCAAGTAGAAATAGTATACGTGCAATCTGTTCAATAACTTGTGACACTGCCGTTGGCCCCATTGAATCATAACCTTGAAATATCCCGCGCCATGTCGCTAAGAATGGAATAAATAACACTGCAAATGAGATGATGCGAATAATCTCAGTAATATCTTCAACAGTCCATTTACCTTCAGAACCAGCTAATGATGCCTCAGCAATCATCGGACTTAAAAAGTAAAGAATAACAAAGCCTAGGAAACCGGTGATACCCATTACTAACAATGATGACTTATACAGTTTATAGCTGACTTTATAGGCACCAATCGCATTATACTTCGAAACATATTTAGCTACCGCTAAAGGTATACCACCTGCAGCAACAGTAAGCATAACTACATATGGTGGATATGCCATATTATAAGGTGCTAAATTTTCTTCACCACCGATAATGGCATAGAACGGAATAATATAAAGTATCCCTAAAATTTTTGTAATAAAAATACTTGCCGTTAATAAGAAAGTACTTCTGACAAGTGAATCTTTCTGTGACATAACTTCATCCCTATCTTTTTTTAAAATAAAAACTTCATAAATGATTAAACCCATTTTCAATGTAGATTATCATACCACCATTATAAATTTTTAACTACTGAATTCATATATTTTACTATAAATAAAATGTATAATAATTGAAAATGGAGGTATCAAATATGTATCAGACAATTGTCATAGGTGGTGGCCCTAGTGGATTGATGGCTGCAATCAGTGCGAGCGAAAACAATAACAAAGTCTTACTTATCGATAAAAAAGATCAGCTAGGTCGTAAATTACAAATATCCGGTGGCGGACGTTGTAATGTTACAAATAACGTCACTCATGAAGAACTGATTAAACATCTGCCTGGTAACGGTAAGTTTTTATATAGTGCATTTAATACGTTCGATAATTATGCCATCATCGAATATTTCGAAAATCTTGGTGTCGCGTTAAAAGAAGAAGATCATGGTCGTATGTTCCCTGTATCCAATAACGCAAAAGATGTCGTTAATGTACTTAAACAACAACTTATTAACAATAAGGTTGAAGTGAGAACAACGACTAAAGTTGAATCATTAATAACAGAAGAAGGTAAGATTAAAGGTGTGATGCTATCAGATAACATACCTGTTTATTCAGAAAATGTAATTATAGCAACAGGTGGCAAATCTGTACCGCATACCGGTTCAACAGGTGATGGATACGTATTTGCACAGCAAGCAGGACATACGATTACCGAGCTATTTCCTACCGAAGTACCGATTACATCAAGTGAATCATTTATAAAATCAAAGATACTACAAGGACTTAGTCTGCAAAATGTCGGGTTAAGTGTACTACGTAAAAATGGTAAACCACGCATTACCCATCAAATGGATATGTTATTTACGCATTTCGGAATTTCAGGGCCAGCAGCACTGCGCTGTTCACAATTTATCTATCACGAGCAAAAAAGTCAGAAGAAACAAGAGATACCGATGATGATTGATGTTTTTCCAGACATGACTATCGGTCAACTTACACAGCATATCGAAAAAATTATCAATGATAATAAAGATAAAGCGCTTAAGAATAGTTTAAAGGGATTGGTGCAGGAGCGTTATTTGCATTTTCTACTGGAACGTGCAGAAATTAATCTTGATGAAAATGGTCATCATATAAAAAAAGACAGTCTTAAGACATTTATAGCGCTGTTAAAAGGATTTACCTTTACTGTTAACGGTACATTATCGATTGATAAAGCATTTGTTACCGGTGGTGGTGTAACCATAAAAGAAATCGAACCAGCAACGATGCAGTCGAAAATACATGATAATCTGTATTTTTGTGGTGAAGTGTTAGACATACATGGCTATACGGGAGGCTATAATATAACGAGTGCACTTGTCACTGGTTATGTTGCCGGAATGAGCTGCAGATAAAACTAAATATAATGAAACAATGCCGGATACTTAGAGTATCCGGCATTGTTGTTTTACATATTATTAAATGGAGCTCAACATTTATTCACTTAACATTGGTTCAATAACTGCCATGCCACCTTCTACATTCACAGCTTTATAGTCATTTGCGAATAAATATTGAGTAACATTCGCACTTCTTACTGCATGTGCACAAACGATGTAATATTCTTTTTCACGATCTAAATTCTCCATCGCTTCAGGAATATCATTCATCGGGATATGCATCGCACCTTTGATCATACCTTGCTCTACTTCGAATTGTTCGCGCACATCAATAATGTTCATCGCTTCAGTTGCTTTAATCTTTGCTACAAATGCTTCAGTTGAAATATTCATTATAACTCCTAGTTTGCCACAATATTGACTAATTTATTTGGTACTGCGATAACTTTGCGAATCGTCTTACCTTCAATTTGTGTTTTTATAGCATCCTGCTCAAGTGCAAATGCTTCTAATGCTTCTTTGTCAGTATCTTTTGCAACTTTCGCTTTAAGTTTCACTTTACCGTTTACCTGGATAACAATTTCTACTTCGTCGTCGACAAGTTTACTGTCATCATACGTTGGCCAAGCTTCATACGTAATTGTTCCATCGTGACCTAAAATTGACCAGATTTCTTCTGCAATATGCGGAGCAATTGGTGATAATAGCTTTACAAATCCTTCAACGTATTCACGACTTACAGCATCTTGTTTATTAACTTCATTGATAAATACCATCATTTGAGAAATTGCTGTATTAAACCCTAAAGTATTATAATCATCCGTTACTTTCTTCACTGTTTGGTGATAAACTTTTTCTAATGCTGGTGTTGCAGTATCTACAACTTTAGCAGCTAAAGTACCCTCTTCGGTAATAAACGCACGATATACACGGTCTAAGAATCGGCGAGCACCGTCTAATCCATTCGTACTCCATGCTATTGATGCATCAAGTGGTCCCATAAACATTTCGTAAAGTCTTAATGTATCGGCACCGTGACTTTCAACAACATCATCAGGGTTTACGACGTTTCCTTTAGATTTACTCATTTTTTCGTTACCCTCACCTAGAATCATCCCTTGGTTAAATAACTTCTGGAATGGTTCTTTCGTTGGGACTACGCCTAAGTCATATAACACTTTATGCCAGAAGCGCGCATATAATAAGTGAAGTACAGCATGCTCTGCCCCACCAATATATAAATCAACTGGTAACCAGTATTTTAATTTTTCAGGGTCAGCTAACGCTTCACTGTTATGTGGATCGATGTAACGTAAGTAGTACCAGCAAGAGCCTGCCCATTGCGGCATCGTATTTGTTTCGCGTCGACCTTTCATGCCTGTTACAGGATCTACCACATTAATAAATTCATCAATATTTGCAAGCGGAGATTCACCTGTACCTGATGGCATAATCTTATCCGTCTTCGGCAACATTAACGGTAACTCATCTTCTGGCACAGTCGTCATAGAACCGTCTTCCCAGATGATTACTGGAATCGGCTCACCCCAGTAACGTTGACGTGAGAATAACCAGTCACGTAATTTATAAGAAACTTTCTTCTCACCGATTTGTTTTTCTTCGAGCATTTCTATCACACGAGTGATAGCTTCTTCTTTATTTAAGCCATCTAATTCACCAGAATTGATATGTACACCGTCACCAATGAATGCTTCTTTGTCGATATCTCCACCTTCAAGTACCGGTTTAATTGTTAATCCGAATTGTTTCGCAAATTCATAGTCTCGTTCATCGTGTGCGGGTACTGCCATGATCGCACCTGTTCCGTATGATGCTAATACGTAATCAGATATCCAGATCGGCATCGGTTCATTCGTAAATGGATTAATCGCATAGCCTCCTGTAAATACACCAGTCTTATCTTTCGCTAAGTCTGTTCGTTCTAAATCCGATTTACGGCTTGCCTGCTCCTGATATGCCTGAATCGCCACGCGTTGTTCATCAGTAGTGATTGATTCTACAAGTGTGTGTTCTGGTGATAATACAGCATAAGTTGCACCAAAAATAGTATCTGGACGTGTCGTAAACACTTTAAATGAAGCATCTTTCCCGTCTACTTTAAATTCAACTTCTGCACCTTCAGATTTACCAATCCAGTTTCGTTGCATATCTTTTAAAGATTCCGGCCAATCAAGAATGTCTAAATCTTCTAGTAAACGATCTGCATATTCAGTAATCTTAAGTACCCATTGACGCATCGGTTTACGGATAACAGGATGTCCACCGCGTTCCGACACACCATCAATCACTTCTTCATTAGAAAGTACTGTTCCTAATGCAGGACACCAGTTCACAGCAACTTCATCGACATAAGCTAATCCTTTTTTATACAGCTGGATAAAGATCCACTGCGTCCATTTATAATACTCAGGATCTGTCGTATTTACTTCACGATCCCAGTCATAACTGAAACCTAATTCCTGAATTTGACGTTTAAATGTTTCGATATTTTTCTTTGTAAATTCAGCAGGATCATTACCTGTATCAATCGCATATTGCTCAGCAGGTAATCCAAATGCGTCCCATCCCATTGGATGCAATACATTGTAGCCTTGCATACGTTTGAATCTCGACACGATATCTGTTGCTGTATAACCTTCTGGATGACCTACGTGAAGTCCAGCTCCTGATGGATAAGGGAACATATCTAATGCGTAAAATTTCGGTTTGTCCGATGTTTCTAAAGTTTTAAAAGTTTTATTTTCCTGCCAGTATTTTTGCCATTTCTTTTCTATCGTTTCATGCTGATAACTCATACTTATTCCTCCTTTTAATTAAAAAAGACAGTCATCCCTCAATAAAAGGGACGACTGTCATCTATGACAACCGCGGTACCACCCGCAATTCACTTTAAAGTGCAGCTTTATATATACAATTCAACACTAGCAAGTTCATAAGTAACAAATACCAGTTCACATCAACCACTGGTTTTCTAAAAAAATGTTCGCTTATTACTACTCTAGATACATATACTATAAAGTAGCTTTAAATCTTTTTCAAGTCTTTTTACTAAAAATAAAATACATCTCAATCAATTAATTTGAATTATGCAAATATTTTAAATTTTTAGTGTAAAATTAAAACTTCATCGTTCATGTAGTCTGTTTTATATTTTTATCGAATATTGACAGGAATATAAATCCGATTAAGACAAATCCGATCATCGTATAGAACATCATATGCATATTGTAAAGATCAACGATAACGCCACCTAAAACTGGTCCTATCGCTCTACCTAATGTTGCTGTGGAATTAACGATTCCTTGATATACACCAGTTCTCCCTTGTGGTGCCAGATCATTGGCAATGGTAGGAACTGCTGGCCAGACAAACATTTCTCCGATTGTCAATATAACCATTCCAATAATAAACATAGAGAAATCCTGTGCAAAACTCGTTACGATATATGAAATAATAAAAATAATCAAACCTGTTGCTATCTGCATCTTTATCTTTTCACTCATAAAATTAATCACCGGTTTAATCAGTGGCTGACCTGCTATGATTAATACGCCATTGATGGCCCATAACAAGCTATATTGTTTAAGTGATATGCCAAGGTCTTGCGTATAACTTGAAATCGTAGACTGCCATTGTACATAGCCAATCCAGCATACACAATATGTAACACAAATGAGTATGAGTGCTGTAAAGCGATCCTTATCTTTAATATTGCTGACATCTTTCATTACATTACCACCCGTTTGGACAACACCAGCTGTTCGGTAGCCAAAGAATGCGATAAAGAAAAATACGACATACAGCAATAGATTTAGCATAAAAATATAATCGAAGCTTAGTTCAGCGATAAAGCCACCAAGTGCTGCCCCTAATGCCACCCCTATATTTTGGGATAAATAGATGGCATTAAATGTTTTACGTCCTCCTTGTGGCCATGCTGTACCAGCCATCGCATAAATAGAAGGAAATACGATACCTGACCCAAAACCTAAAATGACGAGCCACACGGCATACCATGGCCACCCATGTAAGAATAAAATACCGATTAAACTAAGCATGGAAATAACGATACCAATAAGTATCGAACGGTATCCACCGTATTTATCGAACATTGACCCACCTAACAAGTTGCCAAGCACAGAAGCACCTGAATTAAGCATTAATACTAATCCTGCTAAACTTAAACTTTTCCCAAGTTCATTATGTAAATAGATGGTATTAAGCGGCCACACTAAACTGGCACCTGTTACGTTTACTGCCATTCCGATGACAAGTAGCCATACGAGTTTTGGCATTTTCATAGAATCATCTACCTTTCTTAAAATTATTTTTTCCGATTTTCTCTATTATATGTTAAAATCCATATGTTAAGAAAGAAGGAGACATAATGACACAATTTAAATATACATTAGATTCAAAACTTTATCATACATGGAATTATCATTTAAGACAAAAATTCGGTACAAAAATATTTAAAGTCGCTTTAGAAGGTGGATTCGATTGCCCCAACCGAGACGGCACTGTAGCGTTTGGCGGTTGTACGTTCTGTTCTGCTGCGGGAAGCGGTGACTTTGCAGGTGAACGTGTAGACCCTATCCCTGTCCAATTCGAAAAAATAAAAAATAAAATGCACGAAAAATGGCATGACGGTAAATATATCGCCTATTTTCAGGCTTATACGAATACACATGCACCACTCGAAGTACTAAAAGAAAAATATGAAGCCGCATTAGCTCAACCTGGCGTTGTCGGATTATCTATTGCAACACGTCCTGACTGTCTGCCAGATGACGTCGTTGAATATTTAGCAGAATTAAATAAAAGAACATACCTCTGGGTTGAACTTGGACTACAAACCGTTCATGAAAAAACTTCTAACATCATCAATCGTGCACATGATATGCAGTGCTATTATGATGGTGTTGCGAAACTGCGTAAACATAATATTAATATTTGTACGCATATTATTAACGGATTACCGTTAGAAGATTACGACATGATGATGGAAACCGCGCATACTGTTGCACAAATGGATGTACAAGGCATTAAGATTCATTTACTTCATCTATTAAAAGGCACACCAATGGTAAAACAATACGAAAAGGGTATGGTCGAATTTATGAGTCAGGAAGATTATGTGAAGCTCGTTGCCGATCAGTTAGAAGTTTTACCAGAAGAGATGATCATACATCGTATCACAGGTGACGGACCAATTGACTTAATGATTGGACCGATGTGGAGTGTCAATAAATGGGAAGTATTAAACGGTATTGATGCTGAACTCAAAAATCGTAATAGCTATCAAGGTAAACTTTATAAGAAGGAAACAGTATAAATGAAAGCTTTAGGTATACTCCCCTTTGCACGTGCACTTATAACAAATTATATTGAATCAGGCGATATCGTTATCGATGCAACGTGTGGCAATGGAAATGATACTTTATTTTTAGCACAACTTTTGAATAATACAGGTCATATACACGCATTCGATATTCAGTCACAGGCAATTAACAATGCTAAAGAAAAAACTATAGGTTACCATAATATCAGTTATCATCAGACAGGTCATGAAAATGTGCTGGATGTGTTAAACCAAACTGTAAAACTTGCTATTTTTAATCTTGGTTATTTACCGAAAGGCGATAAAAGCATTGTAACGATACCAAAGACAACGATTCTGGCCATCGACAATATATTTTCATTACTTGAAGTTGGAGGCATCATCATACTCGTCATCTATCCAGGACATCCTGAAGGGCAGGTTGAAAAAGATGCTGTCTTAGAATATCTTAAACAAATAGATCAAAATAAGGCACATATCTTTAAATATGAATTTATTAACCAGAAGAATAATCCACCATTTGTCGTAGGGATTGAAAAAAGATAAAAAAAAGCAAGTGGTTGTTTTTGAACAACCACTTGCTTTTTTTGTTATAAACCACAAATTTCAAGTATATCATCAAATTGACGCTTCAACTTATCTTTTTTACCTTTTAAACAAGAACAAGCTGCATCTACTATCTTTTCTTTTTCAGGTAAACGATCCTCATTGTAATAAATCATAACAGTACGTTCATCATCTGCCGGACGAACTTTCTTAATCCAGCCATTTGCTACTAAATTATTGTAGAAACGCGTTCTTTTATATGGCTTAATATCTAAAAATTTATCTAATTCTTTCATCGGCATCGGTCCTTTATCCCAAAGCGCTACCATTACAATATATTCTTCTTTCGTTAAGTTAAATTCTGAAGATATCATTTCAAAAATTTCATCTATTTCTTTCTGTAAGTCATTCAATAGAACCATATCACTGACTTCATGTTTATCTTTTGACATTCATTCTCACCCTCTAAATTTGCAATATCTTATTCTATACCCACTTCCTCTGTAATCAATCCAATATAATTCATTCTATTGTTCATAAATGATTCGATATAGTATAAAACATTGTCCTTTTCAGGCTCATTGTGAAGTTCATGAAACAACGTACGCCAGTTTTTAATATATATTTCAGAAGACTTAATTTCCTGTGAAAATAATTTGATCTGATCGACATCTGCAATACGGTCTTGTTCTGAATACATTATTAGTACCGGGATATCATTGATTTTATGAATATTCTCCATCGTTTCCTTCATGCTTTCAATAATTGACTTGTACCAATTAAAACTTACTTTTTGGAGCATCAAAGGATCACTTTTCATTTCAGCGATAATTTCTTTATCACGCGAGAAATCTTCTAAAGGAATATTCATATCAAACTTCGCATCCTTTGAGATAGAACTTAAACTTGATGCGAGGAAATTTTTACGTGTAGTAACTGTGTTCTGAAATCCAAATAAAGGTGAAATAAGCATCACAGCTTCTAGTTTTATATTTACCTTTTCAAGTAAATTGACAGCGATTAAGCCACCTAATCCAACACCTAATAAAAATACCGGAAGATGATATTCTTCAGCAACCTCAATCCATTCCAATACTTTCTCACGATATTCATCGAAATTTTCGATATGTCCTCTATTTACACGGGAAGTTTGTCCTTGTCCAGGTAAATCTCCCATAATTACATGATAGCCATCACGTCTTAAATGTGTGATAAACCATGCATATCTACCATGATGCTCTAATATATTATGTACAATTACAACTATTCCTTTTGGTGCCTTTTCAGTTTCCCATTTCCACATAATGATACTCCTTTAATAATTTCTTTATCCGCCTTTTTAATGATATTATTATTATATCAAAACTTATGAAAGGTGGTTACAATATGTTATATGAATATGATGGTAAGTATCCTGAAATTGATGACAGTGCGTTTATCGCACCGAATGCAGTGATAACTGGCGATGTAAAAATCGCAAAAGATGCCTCAATCTGGTACGGTACAGTTATTCGAGGAGATGTCAGTCCTGTCATTATTGGAGAACATTCAAATGTACAGGATTTATGCTGTCTCCATCAATCACCGGATGCACCGCTTATCATCGAAGATAATGTAACAGTCGGACATCGCGTCACGCTACATTCAAGTATCATTCGCACAGGTGCATTAGTAGGAATGGATTCTACAGTACTCGATGGAGCAGAAATTGGTGAGGGTGCATTTTTAGGAGCAGGTTCATTGCTCACTCAAGGTAAAAAGATTCCACCAGGTATGCTAGCTATGGGCAGACCAGCAAAAGTAGTAAGAGCTTTAACAGAAGAAGATAAACAAGATATGGCACGCATCCAGCAGGAGTATGCTGATAAAGCAAAAGTATATAAAGCGATGCATGAAACGCATAAACAATAAAAAGGTGAAGCTTGATGGCTTCACCTTTTTATTGTTTATGCAATTCCAAATTTTTTATGCATGAATGGTAATCCAGCGATGATATAACTAAATACGAACTCATAGAACATTGAGAAGAAATTAGCAAAGAAATATGTGAATGTATGACTAATTACAGCACCCATACCTTCAGCAGCAAAAGCAAAGTTTGCAACAATTGCACTATCGACTAAGTTTAATAAAATAATTACAATTCCCATTAACCACGCTTTTTTCGTTACCATTGCAACAATTACAGCGATAATTGTAATAACAATCGGTTCAAAAACGAATAATTGGAAAAATGGATCTAATCCACCGAAAATATAATACGCCATATCTTTAAACATATAGACACCTCTTCATTGATATACTTTATAATTCACTTTTTATTCTATCACTGAAAAGGTGCTCTCAATATTAAGATTATTTAAAGATTGCTTGAATACATTTACAAAGAATTTACAAATGGCTTGTTACGTTGTTTTAGAACCACGTAATCACTTCGTCAACAGACCTTCTAGATTTTTCCTGTCGGGGGTCAAACTTTCGATAACCAAACGAAACCATAACAGAAATACTTTCATGCTGATCATCGATGATACCCGCTTCTACTAAAATAGCATTTACCTTATGATAATCAAATCCTTCTATCGGACATGAATCAATACCGATTTGTGCTGCAGCAGTCATCATGTTCCCAAGCGCAATATATGTCTGTTTACTTGACCAGTCAAATAGTGCACGCTCTGAATCTACCACTTCGATATGTTCTGTCTGAAATTCTTTATAGATCGATAGCATACGCTTTAATTTATCTTCATCCGGTTGACGTTGTTTAAAATGCTCAATAAAATAATCCGAATCATAACGTACATCCTTTCGTGATAAGATTAATACGAAATGACTTGCGGTCGCCAGTTGTTTCTTTGCACCCCAGGCTACATCGCTAATCTTATTCTTTATTTCTTCATTCTCCAATACAACAAATCTCCACGGCTCTAATCCCACTGAAGATGGGCTAAGTCTTGCCACATCCAGAATAAAATCCATATCCTCTTTAGGAATTTTCACTTCATTATATTGTCTTGTAGCATGTCTAAAATGATGTGCTTTTAATATTTCTTCCTTGATTATTGATTTTTCCATCATTGTCACCTCTAACATTATATATACAACACCTATATATAAAATCAAAATAAAAAGACTCAACTGAGTCTTTTCATTTAATGCTTTTGTGTTAATGCAAAATAGTTACCTTCAAAATCTGAGAAGTTGATTTCAAACTGCATCACTTCGGTCCAGAACTTAACCGCCTGCGCCTGTTCTTTAGCATAAAGCATCACACTTTGTAATTTCATCTGTTTCTCCCTCTTTTTTCTCAATTATAAATCATACATAAAGAAATCTCTCTTATAAATATAAGAGAGATTAAAAAATTATTGTTGTGTTTCAATCTGAAGTTTCTTCCAGTAGTAGTATCCATAGACACTGTTGATTAAGAATCCAATCCACATCACTACCATTGTAACACCTGTCGCATCAATAGCACCAGTATGCATCATCTTTCTAACCCATAGCGTGATAGATACGATATTAACAACAATCCAGAAGAACCATTGCTCTTTAAATCGAAGTGACATCAATACTTGACCTGTTAAATTTAAACTGACATTTAATGCATCAAGAAATGGTTGCCCTGATTTAATACTTTCAAGATATTTTGCAAATGCGAAATAAAAAGCTCCGCCAAGCAATAAAGTAATCGCCCATTGTATGGCTGTTAAACCTTTCGTATCAACTTCCTGAACTTCAACTTTAGGCGTGCTTAACGTGTGCATATTGCGAATCCATGCATATAAACCGATAAACTGGAATACACCAAATACAACTTGCAAGTATACTTCACCCATTAAATTTGCCTGATAACTGATCCAGCCATATGTAATCACCTGAATTAAACCATAGAGGAACGTACTTAAACGACCTTTTGCGCTCATAATCACACACAGGATACCAGAAATACTTGCAATAACGTTAATCCAGTCAATTTCCTTCGTTTTGTTAAAGAAATATACAAGAATAGCAACTTGCGCTAATAAAAATAATCCAAAGAATACTTTTTCATATTTCGTAAATCCTCTAAAATCTTTTATTAAAAACATATCTCATCTCCTTAGTTATCTTTGCCATCTGCTAAAATTTCATCTACCAGACGATGTGCTTCTTCATATTTTTCCTGAAAACTATTCCCTTTAAGTACAACCATCTTATCTTCCAGTCCTTGATATTTGATTTCATCCAGGAACATCTGGTGCATATCAAGACGTGCTTTCTGATCTGCCATACTCATATCGCGGAAGCCATCATCGACATATTGCGTCGTAGGAGGTAATACGATGATTAATGCCCACGTCTGTAAAGAAATATAATAATCAAAGACCGGTGCAATTTTCTCGTAATCTTCTGGTGGTGCATATAATTTTGTATAAAGTTTAGTTGTCATCACGTCAGTATCTGCAAAGAATACTTTACGTGTACCTGGCGAATGAATATGTTTACGATTCAGTTCAAACTGACCAATTCCAATTGCATGTAAGTCTTTAATGTCGAGTTCATCATCACGTACTTGACGTATTGTCTGATATTCTCTCGAATATTCTAATGAATACGATGTTGAATAACGGCGTGCTAAATCTCGTACGAGTGTTGTTTTTCCAGTACTTGCCGTTCCGATAATCAATATATTCTGTACAAAGAAACGTCTGAACGGGCGCGTTACAAAATCCCAGTTTAATATTGGATTCTCGCGAATAGAAGTTCCACTTATACCAGTGATACGACGATCCACTTTCGTAATCTGAACGTCGCTAGATTTGAACACACCTTTAAAATATTCATCAAGTGGCTGAATATACTCTTCTTCGCCAACATAAAACGTTACGGATTGCATCGCATAGTTATTTTCTGTTGCTGCAGTTTCAATCTTTTTCTGAAGTAAAGCAAGCCATGGTCCCCAACCGTCAGGATAACGCGGAATATTAGTTTCATCCAATGTTAACACAGTAACATTCGTGTCATCCTTTAATAATTCACGCATCGCTTTGACACGGTTTGTTAAACTCATACCTGCTAAATCACCACGATCACCATCATACCCAGAAACAATTACTAACGCATGCGCATTTTCACGTTTCGCCCTAATAATCTGTTCCAGATGTCCGACATGACACGGTGCGAACGTCCCGAAATAAATCCCTAAATCTCTCATCTGTCTTACCCCTTTTATGTAAATTAATATCATTATAACAATTATACGATAATTATCTATCTTATTATTGTTTACAATTTCTATATAAACAATTTACATATAATTCACTGGTTCTTCATATTCAAAGTTTAAACTGAATTTAAATACGAAGGAGGTGCGTTATGAAATTTATAAAAAAATTAATTATCGTATTATCAATCTTTTTAGCTTTACCCCATTTTATAGAAATTAGTAACGAACCTATCGAAAAAAAATTAGTAGCAGATATGAAGAAAGCTCAGTTAATTGACTAAGCTTTTTTCTTTGATTAAAAAGTGAATTTTTTGTGAATTTTGTGTTAAATGATACTTTAATTTTTATAAATATTTAAATTTTCCTTTGACCTTTAAAAGCGTTTTCATTATGATTATTCTATTAGGGGATTGTAATCAGATGATTACTATAATTAAGGAGGAACAATAGATGGGATTATCAAGAGATTTTTTTATTGCTTTAAGTGAGAACGCAACTTTAAATGAAGCTGCAAAAAAGTATGGTTTAGCATTAGGTGCTAACAAGGTTGTTGCTGGAACTGATGTTGAAACAACAATCGAATCAATTCGTGCATTAAATGCTCAAAACATTTCTGCAACTGTTGATAATTTAGGTGAATTTGTTTTCTCTAAAGAAGAAGCAACTGCAGCAAAAAACAACATTTTAACGATGATTCAGGCATTATTTGATGCTGGTGTAGATGCACATATGTCTATCAAGCTGACACAAATTGGATTAGACGTTGATCCAGAATTCTGTTACGAAAATTTACGCGAAATTCTTTTAAAAGCCCATGAGTGTGGCAACATGCATATCAATATGGATACTGAAGACTACAATCATACAGTTCAAACTTTTGAAATGTTAGATCGTTTAAAAGGTGAATTTAAAAATGTTGGTACAGTAATTCAAGCTTACTTATTCCGTGCTACTGAAGAAATCGAGAAATATAAAGATGTACGTTTACGTTTAGTAAAAGGTGCTTATAAAGAAGATGCATCTGTTGCTTACCAATCTAAAGAAGATATCGATGCAAACTACATCAAAATTATCGAACAACGTTTATTAAACGCTAAAGCAATGACTTCAATTGCAACACACGATCATAACATTATCGATCACGTGAAGAAGTTTATCGCGCAACATAACTTAAACAATGACTTAATCGAATTCCAGATGTTATATGGATTCCGTTCTGAGTTACAAGTTGAAATCGCAAACTCTGGTTACAACTTCTGTACTTATGTTCCTTATGGTGAAGACTGGTACGGTTACTTTATGAGACGTTTAGCTGAACGCCCACAAAACTTACAATTAGTTTATAAATCAATCGTTACACCTCAAGTAGAGCGTGGTGCGATTGTTGCTGGATCAGCTTTAGCTGGACTTGTAGTTTTAAGAAAATTATTAAAGAAATAATAGTTTGAAGACCGTGAACAAATTGTGTTCACGGTCTTTTTTGTATTTGTTATTTTGAAATTGGGGTTTCACCAATTTCGGGTGAGATTTCGGTCGTGAAATTGGGGTTTCACCAATTTCGCATTAGATAGATTCAACCATCTTATTAAGATTTGCCATCTCTATAGCACCGATTGCCGCTTCTCCACCTTTATTTCCTGCTTTAGTACCAGCTCTTTCAATTGCCTGTTCGATTGTTTCTGTTGTAACTACACCAAAAATTACTGGGGTACCATATTCTCCCGCTTTAGCAATACCTTTTGCTGCTTCATTACATACGTAATCATAGTGTGTTGTCGCACCTCTTATCACACAACCTAAAGTAATAATAGCATCATACTTTTTCTTTTGTGCGAGTTTACTTGCGATAAATGGTAATTCAAACGCGCCTGGTACTAAGAAAGTATCAATGCTCTCACTTTCTACGCCATGTCTTTCTAACGTATCAACTGCACCTTCTGTTAAACGGTCTGTTATAAAATGATTAAATCTTGATGTAACAACTGCAATCTTTAATCCTTGTCCTGTTAATTGTGCACTATAGTTCATATTAATTTCTCCTCCAGTAAATGTCCTAATTTTTCTTTTTTCGTTTCAAGATAATGTTTATTTATTGCATTGCTTTGAAATTGATGTGGAATTCTTGTTTCAACTTCTATGCCGTATTGCTTTAATCCGTTAATCTTTCCTGGATTATTTGACATCAGGTTTACTTTACTTACACCTAAATCCTTTAATATTGAAGCAGCGACAGCATAATCCCGCATATCACTATCAAATCCTAATGCATGGTTTGCTTCAACTGTATCAAGTCCTTGTTCAATCTTTTCGTATGCTTTTAGTTTATTGATCAGTCCGATGCCGCGGCCTTCTTGTCGTAAATAGATTAAAATACCGCCATTTTCTTCAATATGCTGCATGCCTTTTTCTAGTTGTATCCCACAGTCACATCGTTTACTATGAAACACATCTCCTGTCAGACATTCTGAATGTATTCGAATATCCGGAATACCTTTATAGTCTTTAACATACACAACATGTTCTTTATCGCTATAAAGTTCACTAAACCCATACATCGTAAATTCACCAAATTCAGTTGGCATATTCACTTTAGCTTCGCGTGTTACGAGAGGCTTTTCGCTTTTTATATACTCAACTAGATCGGCAATAGTAATCATCTTCAATCGATGCTCTGCTTTATATTTCACTAAATCGTCTCTGCGTGCCATCGTTCCGTCATCTTTAATTATTTCACAGATAACACCTGTCTCACTTGCACCGCATAGTTTCGCTAAATCTACACATGCTTCTGTATGCCCAACACGTTCAAGCACCCCGTTTGGTTTAGCAATTAACGGGAATACATGTCCCGGTTGATTGAAGTCACTCAATGTAACGTTTGAGTCTGTCAATGCTTTCACCGTACAATATCTTTCAAATGCACTGATTCCTGTAGTTGTTGAAGCATGGTCGATACTGATGGTAAATGCGGTTTTATTGGGATCCTGATTATTATGCGTCATCGGCTGCAAATTCAAGCGTTCATTTAACGCTGTAGATATAGGCGCGCAAACCAATCCACGTGCATGTGTAATCATAAAGTTTATCGTATCTTCAGTCATAAAGTCTGTTATCGCTACAAGGTCGCCTTCATTTTCACGATTTTCATTGTCAACCACGATAATTGGCTTACCTGCCTTTAAATCTTCTAATGCACTTTTAAGAGTATCAAACATTACAACATCATCTCCAATTTCGATAAAGAAAGACCACTTTCTTCTTGTTTACTGTTCAATATATATTTTCCTAACATATCGAATTCAATATGTACTTTATCACCTGGTTTAAGTTCTGAAAGCATCGTGCTTCTTACCGTTTCAGGTATGATATTCAGCCCAACGCTATGATCTAATTTAAAAATCGTTAAAGATATACCGTTAACTGCAATCGAGCCTTTCGGAATAACAAATTTGCGAAATTCATTTGGAAGTCTGAGCTTTAACTGCATTGTCTTTTCCCTGTGATTAACGCTTTCTACAATGAGACTCGTATCGACATGGCCAGTTACAAAGTGACCGCCAAGCCTTGTTGTCGGTAATAATGCACGTTCTAAATTTACTTTCGTACCTTGCTTCATATTTCGAAACAACGTAATAGCACTCGTATCTTCTAATATATCCACATTGAAGCTCGAATGATTAAAGGCAGTGACTGTAAGACATACACCGTTCACACTGATAGAATCACCAATGTGCATGTCTTCAATAATACGATTACAATCTATCGTCATAAAGGTAGTATCTCCCTGCTTTTTCAGTTGAGCTATGACACCAACTTCTTCAATGATGCCTGTAAACATCAACATCATCCTTTCTGTAAATCAGTAATACATCCTGGTCGAAAGTCTTAACAGAGACAAGAGAAAGGTCAGTAATTTCTGACATTTGTGAAGGTTGATCAGTTGTTAAAAACTGATGCTTTGAGGATCCACCTAAAATTTTCGGGGCAATATACTGGTGTATTTCATCAAAAGTTCTGGCAGATACAAACGCACGCATCGTCTGCATACCGCCTTCTATAATTATGCGGTTAATTTTATGTAAATATAAGGCTTCTAAAATGGTTTCAGGATGTAGATCAGTGAGTACGATTACGGTAACACCATCAATCGACTGATCAGTTGTCGTCACAACGATTAAACGTGATTTGTCATAATCGTTATTATCTTTGTCATTTATTTCGAATAATCCATTAGAAATAACGACTTTCCTGATCCATTTATCTTTATAATTTCTACTATCAAGTGTTGGCTGGTCATGTTTATATGTATTGTAGCCTACAAGTATGGCATCACTGGTATAACGCACACAATATGCATGATTTCTTGATGCTTCATTAGTAATCCACTTACTAACGTCATCATCATCTGCTGTCTTACCGTCGAGTGTCACACCCATTTTCAGTATCGTATAAGGTATCTTACGTAGCTTTGCTTTAAAGAATGGCTGATAATAGTCATCGATTTCA
>CAACWL010000816.1_pt1 | contig 22431 bp, 38 predicted proteins | sample 2275641 | NCBI WGS metagenome assembly CAACWL01 (sample SAMEA5312462, study PRJEB27640) | indoor metagenome | biome: indoor environment; feature: uncontrolled; material: polymer tiles stone | place: Germany | collected 2014-07-07 | reverse complement strand
TACGAAGTAGGTCAAGAAGTCACTGTGGATACATTCCAAGCTGGTGACATCGTTGACGTGACAGGAACTTCAAAAGGTAAAGGGTTCCAAGGGGCAATCAAACGCCACGGACAGTCACGTGGACCAATGAGTCACGGTTCTCGTTACCACAGACGCCCAGGTTCAATGGGTATGGCATCTGACGCTTCTAAAGTATTTAAAGGTAAAGCATTACCAGGCCGTATGGGCGGTAATACTGTTACAATGCAAAACTTAGAAATCGTTAAAGTTGATGCAGAAAACAACGTCATCCTTGTTAAAGGTAACGTTCCTGGACCTAAAAAAGGTTTAGTAAAAATTCAAACTTCAATTAAAAAAGGCAATAAATAATTCAGTAATTGCGAAAGGAGGAAACAAACATAATGGCTAATTATGATGTATTAAAAGTAGATGGATCTAAAGCGGGTTCAATCGAATTGAACGACAACGTATTCGGTATCGAACCTAATCAACATGTATTATTCGAAGCAATCAATCTTCAACGTGCTTCATTACGTCAAGGAACTCACGCAGTTAAAAACCGTTCTGCTGTACGCGGTGGTGGACGTAAACCTTGGAAACAAAAAGGGACAGGCCGTGCGCGTCAAGGTACAATCCGTGCGCCACAATGGCGTGGTGGTGGTATCGTATTCGGACCGACACCAAGAAGCTACTCTTACAAAATGCCTAAGAAGATGCGTCGTTTAGCTCTTCGTTCAGCATTATCAGCTAAAGTAAGAGACAATGAATTCACAGTACTTGATGCATTAACATTCAATGCACCAAAAACAAAAGAATTCAAATCAATGACAACAACACTTGAATTACCTAAAAAAGTACTTTTCGTTATTGATGCTGAAGACATTAACGTGTTCTTATCAGCTCGTAACATCCCTGGTGTAACAGTTGTAACAGCTACTGGTTTAAACGTTCTAGATATCGTTCATGCTAACCAAGTTGTGATGACTCAAGCAGCAGTTCAAAAAGTAGAGGAGGTGCTTGGTTAATGGAAGCTCGTGACGTCATTAAGCGCCCCGTAATCACTGAACGTTCATCTGAGGCTATGGCAGAGGATAAATACACATTTGATGTAGATACTCGTGCTAACAAAACTCAAGTTAAAATCGCGGTTGAAGAAATCTTCGACGTGAAAGTAGACAAAGTGAACATCATGAACTACAAAGCGAAAAAGAAACGTGTCGGCCGTCATAACGGTTACACAAACAAAAGAAGAAAAGCAATCGTAACATTAAAAGAAGGATCATCAATCGATTTCTTCAACTAAAATACATTTTCCATTAAGGAGGAAAAACGACAATGGCAATTAAACATTATAAGCCAATTACAAACGGTCGTCGTAATATGACAAGTTCAGATTTCGCTGAAATTACGTCAACGTCACCTGAAAAGTCATTACTTGAGCCCCTTCCGAGAAAAGCGGGTCGTAACAACCAAGGTAAACTGACAGTTCGTCACAGAGGTGGCGGTCACAAACGTCAATACCGTGTAATTGATTTCAAACGTAACAAAGACGGTGTTCCAGGTAAAGTCGCTACTGTAGAATACGATCCAAACCGTTCAGCAAACATCGCATTGATCCACTACTTAGATGGTGAGAAGCGCTACATCATCGCTCCTAAAGGATTAGTAGTAGGACAAGAAATCAACAACGGACCAGAAGCAGATATTAAAGTAGGTAACGCGTTACCACTTCAAAATATCCCAGTTGGTACAGTAATCCACAACATCGAATTAAAACCAGGTAAAGGTGGTCAGCTAGTACGTTCAGCTGGTACATCTGCTCAAGTACTTGGTAAAGAAGGTAAATACGTATTAGTTCGTTTGAAATCAGGCGAAGTTCGTATGATCCTTGCTACTTGCCGTGCAACTATCGGTCAAGTAGGTAATGAACAACACGAATTAATCAACATCGGTAAAGCCGGTCGTTCAAGATGGTTAGGCAAACGCCCAACTGTTCGTGGTTCTGTAATGAACCCTAACGATCACCCACACGGTGGTGGTGAAGGACGTACTTCAATCGGTCGTAAATCACCAATGTCTCCATGGGGTAAACCAACGCTTGGTAAGAAAACTCGTAAAAAGAAAAACCGTTCTAACAAACTTATCGTTCGTGGACGTAAGAAATAATTATACTAACGTGCAGACTGCGGCATAAGCCGCAGCAACCTGCATGAAAGAGGGAGGCGCCATAATGGCTCGTAGTCTTAAAAAAGGACCTTTCGTTGATGATCACTTAATGAAAAAAGTTGAGGCAATGGAAGAAAGTGGTAAAAAATCAGTAATTAAAACTTGGTCACGTCGCTCTACAGTATTCCCTAACTTTATCGGACACACTATCGCAGTATATGATGGACGTAAACACGTACCTGTATACGTAACAGAAGATATGGTCGGCCACAAATTAGGCGAATTCGCACCTACACGTACTTACAAAGGTCACGGTGCAGACGACAAGAAAACAAGACGCTAATTTCATATTTAAGGAGGAGAAACAATGGAAGCAAAAGCGGTTGCAAGAACAATCCGTATCGCACCTCGTAAAGTGAGATTAGTACTTGATCTTATCCGAGGTAAAGAAGTTGGCGAAGCAATTGCCATCTTAAAATTAACGAACAAAGCATCTTCACCTGTAGTAGAAAAATTATTAATGTCAGCTTTAGCTAACGCTGAGCATAACTATGACATGAACGTTGACACTTTAGTTGTTAAAGAAGCTTATGCTAACGAAGGTCCGACATTAAAACGTTTCCGTCCACGTGCACAAGGCCGTGCGAGCGCGATCAACAAACGTACAAGTCACATCACTATCGTAGTAGCTGACAAAGAAGCTCAAACAACTCAAGCAGTCCAAACTGAAGAAGCAACTAACTAACATTTCATTAAGGAGGGAATACAGTGGGTCAAAAAATTAATCCTATCGGTCTTCGTGTCGGTATCATCCGTGACTGGGATGCGAAATGGTATGCAGAAAAAGATTTCGCTACTTTATTACATGAAGATTTAAAAATCCGTAAATATATCGCAGAAAACTTAAAAGACGCTTCTGTTTCTCGTGTAGAAATCGAACGTGCAGCTAACCGTGTTAATATCGCTGTCCACACAGGTAAACCTGGTATGGTAATCGGTAAAGGCGGTTCTGAAATCGAAAAATTACGTAACAACTTAAACGCATTAACTGGTAAACGTGTACACATCAACGTTATTGAAATCAAAAAAGTAGATATGGACGCAACACTAGTAGCGGAAAACATCGCACGTCAATTAGAAAACCGTGCTTCATTCCGTCGTGCACAAAAACAAGCGATTCAACGTGCTATGAAATTGGGTGCGAAAGGTATCAAAACTCAAGTTTCAGGTCGTTTAGGCGGTGCGGATATCGCGCGTGCTGAGCAATATTCAGAAGGAACTGTTCCACTTCATACATTACGTGCTGACATCGACTATGCACATGCTGAAGCAGACACAACTTATGGTAAATTAGGTGTGAAAGTATGGATCTATCGTGGAGAAGTTCTTCCTACTAAGAAGTCTAGTGAAGGAGGAAAATAATAATGTTATTACCTAAACGTGTAAAATACCGTCGTCAACACAGACCTAAAACAACTGGTCGTTCAAAAGGCGGAAACGAAGTAACATTTGGTGAATATGGTTTACAAGCAACAACTACAGCTTGGATTACTTCTCGTCAAATCGAGTCAGCTCGTATTGCGATGACACGTTACATGAAACGTGGCGGGAAAGTATGGATCAAAATCTTCCCACATACGCCATACACTAAAAAACCTTTAGAAGTACGTATGGGTTCTGGTAAAGGTGCAGTAGAAGGCTGGGTAGCAGTAGTAAAACCTGGACGTATTATGTTTGAAATTGCGGGAGTTCCTGAAGAAACAGCTCGTGAAGCATTACGTTTAGCATCTCATAAACTTCCAGTGAAAACGAAGTTTGTAAAACGTGAAGAATTGGGTGGTGACACAAATGAAAGCTAAGGAAATTAGAGATTTAACCACTTCTGAAATTGAATCAAAAGTAACAGCGCTTAAAGAGGAACTTTTCAACCTACGCTTTCAGTTAGCTACAGGTCAACTTGAAAATACAGCACGTATTCGTGAAGTTAAGAAGTCTATCGCACGAATGAAAACTGTTGTACGTGCAAGAGAAATTGAGCAACAAAAAACTGAACAAAAATAATTGAAAAGAGGAGGACACTCTAGTGAGCGAAAGAAACGACCGTAAAGTTTACACTGGTAAAGTTGTATCTGACAAAATGGATAAAACAATTACAGTTTTAGTTGAAACTTACAAAACACATTCATTATACGGCAAACGTGTAAAGTACTCTAAAAAGTACAAAGCACATGACGAAAACAACACAGCTAAATTGGGCGATATCGTAAGAATTATGGAAACACGTCCTTTATCAGCTACAAAACGCTTCCGTTTAGTTGAAGTAGTAGAAGAATCAGTAATCATTTAATTATCAAGATAAAGGAGGTAACTCAGTATGATCCAACAGGAATCACGCTTAAAAGTAGCAGATAACTCTGGTGCTCGTGAAGTATTAACTATTAAAGTATTAGGCGGATCTGGCCGTAAAACAGCTAACATTGGTGACGTTATTGTATGTACAGTTAAAAATGCTACACCAGGTGGCGTTGTTAAAAAAGGTGACGTTGTAAAAGCTGTCATCGTTCGTACGAAATCAGGTGTTCGCCGTAACGACGGTTCTTACATCAAATTCGATGAAAACGCATGTGTTATCATCCGTGACGATAAAGGTCCTCGTGGAACTCGTATCTTCGGACCAGTTGCTCGTGAACTTCGCGATGGCAACTTCATGAAAATCGTTTCATTAGCACCTGAAGTATTATAATAATCATAAAAATTGAGGAGGTGTCTACGACATGCATGTAAAAAAAGGCGACAAAGTTATCGTTATCACAGGTAAAGATAAAGGTAAAACAGGAACTGTAATTGAAGCACTTCCTAAAAAAGATCGCGTGGTTGTTGAAGGTGTCAACATCATCAAAAAACACCAAAAACCATCACAAATGAATCCTGAAGGCGGCATCCTTGAAAGAGAAGCTGCGATTCACGTATCAAATGTTATGTTACTAGATCCTAAAACAAACAAACCAACACGCGTCGGCTACAAAGTAGAAGACGGTAAAAAAGTACGTGTGGCTAAAAAGTCTGGAGAAATCATTTAATAATTATTTGGAAGGAGGTTCTCACTTTGACTCGTTTGAAAGAAAAATATAATACAGAAATTACTCCTGCGTTGATGACTAAGTTCAACTACTCATCAGTGATGGAAGTACCAAGAATCGAAAAAATCGTTGTAAACATGGGTATCGGTGATGCAGTTCAGAACTCTAAAGTTCTTGATGCAGCTGTTGAAGAACTTCAAGCAATCACTGGTCAAAAACCAATTGTTACTAAAGCTAAAAAATCAATCGCGACATTCCGTCTACGTGAAGGTATGCCAATTGGTGCAAAAGTTACTTTACGCGGCGAAAGAATGTATGAATTCTTTGATAAATTAGTAAATGTTTCATTACCTCGTGTACGTGACTTCCGTGGTATTTCAAACAAAGCATTTGACGGTCGTGGTAACTACACATTAGGTGTTAAAGAACAATTGATTTTCCCTGAAATCGATTATGATAAAGTAAGTAAAGTACGAGGAATGGATATCGTTATCGTTACAACTGCTAACACTGACGAGGAAGCTCGTGAATTGTTAACACAATTCGGTATGCCATTTCAAAAGTAATCTCTAAAAAAGAGGAGGACAATGTTAAATGGCTAAAAAATCAATGATCGTTAAACAACAACGTGATCCAAAGTTCAAAGTTCAAGGTTATACTCGTTGTGAACGTTGCGGACGTCCACACTCAGTCATCCGTAAATTTAAACTTTGCCGTATTTGTTTCCGTGAATTAGCTTATAAAGGTCAGATTCCTGGCGTTAAAAAAGCAAGCTGGTAAAATCAAAGAGTTGAAAGGAGGATATTTAAATGACAATGTCAGATCCAATCGCAGATATGCTTACTCGCGTGCGTAACGCAAACATGGTTCGCCACGAGAAATTAGAAGTACCTGCATCAAACATCAAAAAAGAAATCGCTGAAATCCTTAAACGTGAAGGATTCGTTAAAAGCGTAGAATATATCGAAGACGATAAGCAAGGTGTTATCCGTATGTTCTTGAAATACGGTGCGAACAACGAACGTGTTATCACTGGTTTAAAACGTATCTCTAAACCTGGTTTACGTGTTTACGCAAAAGCTGATGAACTTCCAAGAGTATTAAATGGTCTTGGTATCGCATTAGTTTCTACTTCTGAAGGTGTATTAACTGATAAAGAAGCGCGTCAACGTAACATCGGTGGAGAAGTATTAGCTTACATCTGGTAAGAATTAATAAAGAAGGAGGTGCCGACTCATGAGTCGTGTTGGTAAGAAATTGATTGACATCCCAGCTGGTGTTGAAGTTAAGATCGACGGCAGCACTGTTACAGTTAAGGGTCCTAAAGGTGAATTAACAAACACATTTAACGAAGAATTATCATACAAATTAGAAGACAACACTTTAGAAGTGGTTCGTCCATCTGATTCTAAAGCACACAAAACAATCCATGGTACAACTCGTGCATTAATTGCAAACATGGTTGAAGGTGTTTCTAAAGGTTTCGAAAAGAAACTTGAACTGATCGGTGTAGGTTACCGTGCGCAAATGCAAGGTAAAAACTTAATCCTTAACGTAGGTTACTCTCATCCAGTTGAAATCGTTGCTGAAGACGGTATTACATTGTCTGTTGAGAAAAACACAAGCGTTAAAGTTGAAGGTATTTCAAAAGAGCGCGTTGGTGCGGTTGCATCAAACATCCGTGCTACTCGTCCGCCAGAACCTTACAAAGGTAAAGGTGTTCGTTACGAAGGCGAATACGTTCGTCGTAAAGAAGGTAAAACAGGTAAGTAATTAACTTGAGAAAGGAGTATTTACATGATCGCTAAAATCGATAAGAACAAAGTCCGTTTAAAAAGACATGCCCGTGTACGCAGCAAATTAGCTGGTACTACTGAGCGTCCACGTTTAAACGTTTATCGTTCTAACAAACATATTTATGCACAAGTAATTGACGATGCACAAGGCGTGACAATTGCCCAAGCATCTACACAAACTTTAGGTCTTGAAACTGGTTCAAATGTAGAAGCAGCAGCACAAGTTGGCGCAGCAGTAGCAAAAGCAGCAGTAGACAAAGGTGTTACTGCAGTTGTCTTTGACCGCGGAGGATACTTATTCCATGGTCGTGTTAAAGCTCTAGCTGAAGCAGCTCGTGAAAATGGACTTCAATTTTAATAAAAGGAGGGACTCTTAATGCGTCGTGAAAGAGAAGTAAAAGAATTTGAAGAACGCGTTGTTACAATCAACCGTGTCTCTAAAGTAGTTAAGGGTGGACGTCGTATGCGTTTCACTGCACTCGTTGTTGTAGGAGATAAAAACGGTCGCGTAGGTTTCGGTACTGGTAAAGCTCAAGAAGTACCAGAAGCAATCAAAAAAGCAATCGAAGATGCGAAGAAAAACTTGATCACTGTTCCTCGTGTGAATGGTACTACACCTCACCTTGTAACTGGTCGTTTCGGAGCTGGTAGTGTGTTAATCAAACCAGCTGCACCTGGTACTGGGGTTATCGCTGGTGGTCCAGTGCGTGCCGTACTAGAATTAGCAGGTATCACTGATATCTTATCTAAATCATTAGGCTCAAACACACCAATCAACATGGTTCGTGCAACAGTTGAAGGCCTTAAAGAACTTAAAGTCGCAGAAGACGTTGCTAAATTACGTGGCAAAACAGTCGAAGAACTATTAAATTAAGGAGGGCATACAAATGGCTAAATTACAAATCACCCTCACTCGTAGTATCATCGGTCGTCCTGAAACACAACGTAAAACTGTTGCTGCTTTAGGTCTTAAAAAAATGCATCAAACAGTTGAAGTTAACGACAACCCTGCGATTCGTGGGCAAATCAATAAAGTAAGTCACTTAGTGACAGTCAAAGAAGTATAAATCAATAAGGAGGTGCCGTAATGAAATTACATGAGATGAAACCTGTAGAAGGTGCTCGTAAAGAACGTAACCGTGTAGGCCGTGGTATGGCTTCAGGTAACGGTAAAACAAGTGGCCGTGGACACAAAGGTCAAAAAGCTCGTTCAGGTGGTGGCGTACGTTTAGGCTTCGAAGGTGGTCAATTACCATTATTCCGTCGTCTGCCAAAACGTGGATTCACTAACATCAACCGCAAAGAATATGCTATCGTTAACTTAAGCCAATTAGAGCGTTTCGAAGAAGGTACTGAAGTAACACCTGCTTTATTATTAGAAACTGGTGTTGTCAGTAACGAAAAATCAGGAATCAAAATTCTTGGTAACGGAGAACTATCTAAAAAGCTTACAGTAAAAGCTCATAAATTCTCAGCTTCAGCGATTGAAGCAATCGAAGGTAAGGGCGGAACTCACGAGGTGATCTAATGTTTGATACACTGATCAGTTTCTTGAAAGTTAAAGAAATTCGTAGCAAAATATTGTTTACACTCGCAATGCTGCTAATTTTCAAAATCGGAACTTACATTCCAGTACCCGGGGTCAACCCGGAGGCGTTTGAATCGCAAGGTCAAACGGGCGTGGCTGATTTATTCAACACGTTTGGCGGTGGGGCGCTGCAAAACTTCTCCATCCTTGCGATGGGGATTATGCCTTACATCACCGCGTCTATCGTCGTACAGCTACTCCAGATGGATGTAGTCCCAAAATTCACCGAGTGGTCAAAACAAGGTGAAGTTGGACGTAAGAAATTAAATCAGTTCACACGTTATTTCACAATTATCCTGGCCTTCATTCAAGGGCTTGGTATGAGTTACAGCTTTAACAATATGCTGGGTGGTCAGTTGATATCCAATACATCTATTTGGAACTTCCTGTTGATTTCATTAGTTCTGACAGCTGGTACTGCATTCTTGATGTGGTTAGGCGAGCAGATTACGCAGTTTGGTGTCGGTAATGGTATTTCTATCATTATCTTCGCGGGGATTCTATCTTCTATTCCAAATGCGCTGCAGCAGTTCTATCAGCAGAGTTTCGTAGGTTCAGACGATACGACAATGGCTGTCCTTAAAGCATTAGGTCTATTAATCGGTATGGTATTGATTACTGCCGGTGCAGTATTCGTGCTGCAGGCAGTTCGTAAAATACCTATTCAATATGCAAAACGTCAAACGGGTAACCGTCTGGCACCTCAAGCAACATTCCTTCCATTGAAAGTGAATGCTGCCGGAGTTATTCCAGTAATCTTCGCCATGGCATTCTTCATGCTGCCAAGAACATTTACATTGTTCTTTCCAGATGCTGAATGGGCACAGAGCTTCGCAAATTATGCGGATCCAACACATCCGGTCGGCATGATTTTCTATGTTGCTCTGATTATTGCCTTTGCTTATTTCTATGCATTTGTGCAGGTCAATCCTGAACAGATGGCTGAGAATTTAAGAAAACAGGGAAGTTACGTACCAGGTATTCGTCCTGGTAAGCAAACACAGAACTATATCACAAAAGTCTTATACCGTCTGACATTTGTCGGTTCATTGTTTCTTGCAGGAATTTCGATTCTGCCGATTATCGCAACAAGCTTGATGAACTTACCTCAATCATTACAAATTGGTGGTACAAGTTTACTGATTGTGATCGGGGTCGCACTGGAAACAATCTCCGCATTGAAAGCACAGCTTGGACAACGTGAATATAGAGGATTCAGAAGACGCTAGGAGGAGGGCATTGATGAATATCATTTTAATGGGTTTACCTGGAGCAGGTAAAGGAACTCAAGCGAGTGAAATTATTAAGAAATACCCTATCCCGCACATCTCAACGGGGGACATGTTCCGCGCTGCTATCAAAAATGACACTGCACTCGGTCGAGAAGCAAAGTCATTTATGGATAAAGGCGAACTCGTTCCAGATGAAGTGACCATAGGTATTGTTAAAGAGAGATTAGCAGAAGAAGACGCAAAAAAAGGATTCTTACTGGATGGTTTCCCGCGTACTGTCGAACAGGCTGAGGCGTTGAACGGTATTATGGCAGACTCAGGTCGCAAGATCGAAGCTGTTGTGAACATCGAAGTTCAAGAAGAAGAACTGATGAACCGTCTGACTGGTCGACGTGTCTGTGAAGTATGCGGTACAGCGTATCATTTAGTATTCAATCCACCTAAAGTTGAAGGTATTTGTGACCTTGATGGTGGGAAATTATATCAACGTGAGGATGACAATCCTGAAACTGTTGCTAACCGTCTAAGCGTCAACATTAAGCAGACGCAGCCATTACTAGATTTCTACCGTAATGAAGGTGTGCTTAAAAATATTGATGGCTCTAGAGACATCAAGGACGTAACAGCAGACGTTGAAAGTATATTGACTAACCTATAATTCATGTACCTCTCATTCGCCTCCGGGTGAATCACTTAGGTGGTAAGCATCACGGAGTATCCTATTATTATAATGATATGTAAGGTGATTCAGCACTAAGTGACGTTATCTCACCTGAAGTTAGAACGAGTCTTTAGGAAAATCATCTAAATTCAGGTATAATTATCTGGTTAAGGATGAAAGCAATCAACTTTTCTTAAATACTATCATAAGGGGGCAATTGATAATGGCTAAACAAGACGTTATTGAATTAGAAGGTACAGTACTCGATACTTTACCAAACGCAATGTTTAAAGTAGAATTAGAAAATGGTCATGAGATCTTAGCGCATGTTAGCGGTAAAATCCGCATGAATTATATTCGTATTCTGCCTGGCGACAAAGTAACAGTTGAAATGAGTCCATATGACTTAACGCGTGGACGCATCACGTATCGTTATAAATAAGAAGAACTCCATCATAAATAGGAGGTAATAAACATGAAAGTAAGACCATCAGTTAAACCGATCTGTGAAAAATGTAAAGTTATCCGCAGAAACGGTAAAGTAATGGTAATTTGTGAGAACCCAAAACACAAACAAAAACAAGGATAAAAATGGAGGTGCACTATAAATGGCACGTATCGCAGGTGTAGATATCCCTCGTGAGAAACGCGTTGTAATTGCGTTGACTTACATTTATGGTATCGGTAAAACTTCCGCACAAAAAGTTCTTGCAGAAGCAGGCGTTTCTGAAGACACTCGTGTGCGCGATTTAACAGAAGATGAATTAAACAAAATTCGTGAAACGGTTGACGGTTACAAAGTAGAAGGTGACCTTCGTCGTGAAACAAACTTAAACATCAAACGTTTGATGGAGATCGCTTCTTACAGAGGTATTCGTCATCGTCGTGGGTTACCCGTTCGCGGTCAAAACACAAAGAACAATGCTCGTACACGTAAAGGCCCAGTTAAGACTGTAGCTAACAAGAAGAAATAATAAGTAAAGGAGTGAAAATTTCATGGCACGTAAACAAGTATCACGTAAACGTAGAGTCAAAAAGAATATTGAAAATGGTGTAGCTCACATCCGTTCAACATTCAACAACACAATCGTCACTATTACTGATGAATTTGGTAATGCATTATCATGGTCATCTGCTGGTGCATTAGGTTTCAGAGGTTCACGTAAATCAACTCCATTCGCAGCTCAAATGGCATCAGAAACAGCTTCTAAAGCAGCTATGGAACATGGTTTAAAATCAGTTGAAGTTACTGTAAAAGGACCTGGTGCAGGTCGTGAAGCAGCTATCCGTGCATTACAATCAGCTGGTCTTGAAATCACTGCAATCAAAGACGTTACACCAGTACCACACAACGGTTGTCGTCCACCAAAACGTCGTCGCGTATAATTTCTTTTAGTACTCGGAGACAGTTACAATAGTAGACGAACTAAAAAATTATTCGACGTTGTTGAAGGAGGATATATTAATGATCGAAATCGAAAAGCCTAGAATTGAGACAGTTGAAGTTAGTGAAGATTCTAAATTCGGTAAATTCGTAGTTGAACCGCTGGAACGTGGTTATGGAACAACTTTAGGTAACTCCTTACGTCGTATCCTACTATCTTCTTTACCAGGTGCGGCTGTCAAAAACATTGAAATCGAAGGTGTGCTTCACGAATTCTCAACAGTTGAGAATGTCGTTGAAGATGTAACAACAATCATCATGAACATCAAAAAACTGGCGCTTAAAATCTACTCTGATGAAGATAAAACGCTTGAAATTGATGTCAAAGATGAAGGTGTCGTTACAGCAAAAGATATCATGCATGACAGTGATGTTGAAATCTTGAACTCTGATTTGAAGATTGCAACAGTATCTAAAGGCGGACATCTTAAAATGCGTTTGATTGCCAATGCAGGACGCGGCTACACTCTAGCAGAAGATAATAACACAAGTGATTTACCAATTGGTGTGATTCCAGTGGATTCGATTTATACACCGGTTGAGCGTGTGAACTACACTGTTGAAAATACACGTGTAGGACAAAGTACAAACTTTGATAAATTGACAATGGATGTCTGGACAGACGGTTCATTAACACCGCAGGAAGCTGTATCGCTTGGTGCGAAAATTATGACTGAACACTTGAATATCTTTGTTGATTTAACAGACGAAGCACAGAACGCTGAAATCATGATTGAAAAAGAAGAAGATCATAAAGAAAAAGTACTTGAAATGTCGATTGAAGAATTAGATCTTTCAGTACGTTCTTATAACTGCTTGAAACGTGCAGGCATTAACTCTGTACAGGAACTGGCAGACAAATCTGAGGCGGACATGATGAAAGTTCGTAACTTAGGTCGCAAGTCTTTAGAAGAAGTTAAATTTAAATTAGAAGATTTAGGTCTTGGATTAAGAAAAGAAGACTGATAAAAGGAGGTACGATTCATGGGCTACAGAAAATTAGGCCGTACTTCAGATCAACGTAAAGCAATGTTACGCGATTTAGCGACATCATTAATCGTTAACGAGCGTATTGAAACGACTGAAGCACGCGCAAAAGAATTACGTAAAATCGTTGAAAAATTAATCACTTTAGGTAAACGCGGTGACTTGCATGCACGTCGTCAGGCGGCAACAGTATTACGTCGTGTTGAAATTACTAACGAAGATGACACAACTCAATTTGCAGTACAAAAATTATTCAATGAGGTGGCACCACGCTATAACGAGCGTCAAGGTGGTTACACTCGTATCATGAAAGTTGGACCACGTCGCGGAGACGGTTCAGAAATGGTCATCATTGAATTAGTATAATTCCGGTTATGGGGATCGCTTATCTTACCTACACACATTTATAAGCAAATGAGTGCAACGATAATGTTTGCCACACACAGATATTGTCTAGCTCAGAGTATTCTGCCACAATTGAACACAGAAATGCGTGAACTCGTGGCAGAGTGCGCGCTTTTTTCATTAAATCCGGATGTCCGGGTTTTTTGTTTATATACGGCTTTTTTTATTGTAGTAATCATTCAGGCAGATAGTTGAGCGAATGTTTACTAGAATGAAATAATCGGCTAACAATGAAGTGGATTTTGTTATACTATAACTATTGAATGAACAGCAATAATAAAGGATCAGCTGGTGAGGGGGTTGAGTGTATGGCGTTGATTGAAGTGACGGAATTGTCACATCGGTATGAGGAACGGGAAGCGAATGCGCTGACAGATGTATCGTTTACTGTCGAACGTGGTGAATGGGTGTCGATTGTCGGTCATAATGGTTCTGGTAAGTCGACACTGGTGAAGTTGTTAGGGGCAATTATTCCTGTTCAGACGGGTAGCATCCACATTGATGGTGTCGATGTTGTTGAGAACAATTGGTATGAAGTTCATGAACGCGTCGGAATGGTGTTCCAGAATCCTGATAATCAGTTTGTCGGAGCCACCGTCGAAGATGATGTCGCATTCGGTCTGGAGAATCACGGTGTTGATTACGACGAGATGCACCGCCGAGTTGATGATGTACTGAGTGCAGTATCAATCGCTCATATGAAATCACACGAACCTCATCATTTATCAGGTGGACAGAAGCAGCGTGTGGCTATTGCAGGAGTGATTGCACTGAGACCAGATGTTATTATTCTCGACGAAGCGACAGCAATGCTTGATCCAGAAGGCCGCCGTGATATATTGGAGGTCATCCGTGAACTGCAGCAGCGGCTTCACTTGACGGTCATTGCCATCACTCATGATCTTGAAGAGACTGTTCATGCAGATCGTATCTTTGTGCTGAAGCAGGGCAGACTGATCATGGAGGGAACACCTGAGGCTATCTTTGAACAAGGGGACCGGTTGATGGCTGTCGGTCTTGATCTGCCGTTCTCGATGAAGGTGTATCATGCACTGACCAGAACTACTGAATTTGTACTGGATGAGGAGCTGCTGGCACGCTTATGATTACATTTGAACAGACAGGCTACGCTTACTCAAAAGGGACGCCCTTTGAAATGCGCGCGCTCCATCAGATCAATACATCCTTTGAAGAAGGAAAGTACTATGCCATTATCGGTCATACCGGTTCCGGCAAGTCGACATTAATCCAGCACTTGAACGGCCTGTTGAAGCCGACTGAAGGGCATGTCCGATTCGACGGGCTGACAGTGAACAGTCAGACGAAGAACAAGCATCTCGCACCGCTCAGACGTAAAGTCGGTGTGGTCTTTCAATTTGCTGAGCAGCAGCTGTTTGAAGAGACAGTGCTGAAAGATATTATATTCGGTCCGAAGAACTTCGGCATGGCTGAAGCAGCAGCAACTAAGAGAGCGTATGAACTGATTGAACTGCTGAAACTGGATCCCAGCTTGATGGACGAATCCCCTTTTGAACTGTCAGGGGGGCAGATGCGCCGTGTTGCTATTGCGGGAGTGCTCGCTATGAATCCCGATATCCTTGTATTGGACGAACCGACAGCAGGACTTGATCCAGCAGGGCAGAGAGATATCATGCAGTTATTTGATGATATCCAGCAGCAGACGGGTATCACTATCATACTCGTCACCCATCAGATGGATCAGGCGGTGCGTGCGGACGAAATCAAAGTAATGCACCGTGGTACGATCGTCATGGAAGGAACGCCGGCACAAGTATTCAGTAGTGACTTGTCACCTTATGACTTGATGCCGCCGAAAATCGTCCAGCTGCAGCGCGCTGTCGAACGGAAGCATGACGTTCAGTTCCCGCATCTGGCATTGACCATTGATGATTTCACCCGCATGTACCGGGACTGGAGGGGCTCACATGCTTGATCAGATGATACTCGGACGTTATGTACCGATGGATTCTTATGTCCACCGACTTGATCCGCGGATGAAGATCGTGTTTGTCTTCATTATGATGATCACGATATTCGCGGCGAACAATATAGTGACATACGGCATACTGTTAGTCATGACACTGGTGATACTCTACTTGTCGAAGTTGAAGCTGTCGTTTCTGATCAACGGACTGAAGCCGATTCTGCTGCTGCTGATTTTTACATTTTTAATGCATGTCTTCCTGACGAAAGGCGGCAGCAACCTCTTCAGCTACGGCATCATTGATATTGACAGTAACGGCATCATCCAGGGATTGTTCATCACCATGCGTTTTGTCCTCATTATATTTCTGACGACTATCATGACGTTAACGACAAGTCCTATCTCATTGACGGATGCGCTGGAAACATTGCTTAATCCGCTTAAGAGGATTAAAGTGCCTGTCCATGAGTTTGCACTGATGATGTCTATCGCGCTTCGGTTCATACCGACATTGATGGATGAACTGACAAAAGTCATGCGCGCTCAGATGTCCCGCGGCTCTGATATGACATCAGGCCCATTCATCAGCCGCTTGAAAGCCATCGTACCTCTGTTAATCCCGCTCTTCGTCTCAGCCTTCAAGCGGGCAGAAGACCTCGCTGTCGCGATGGAAGTGCGCGGCTATAGAGGAGACATCGGCCGGACGAAATATCGGAAGCTCGACTGGCAGCAGCGTGATACATGGTCGCTTGTGACAGTGATTCCGATGATATTAGCAATACTGTATTTTAGAACATAGAGGTGACATGATGCGTATACTACTACAAATCACATATAATGGTGCAGGCTTTCAAGGGTTCCAGATCCAGAATGAAGGCCGCACCGTCCAGTATGAACTGGAGCGCATATTGAAGCGGATGCACAAAACATTCGTCCGGATCCATCCATCGTCCCGGACCGATAAAGGTGTCCATGCATTATGCCAGTACGTCCACTTTGACACACCGCTGAAGCTGACGCCCGCTAAATGGCAGCATGCATTCAACTCAGCACTGCCGGATGACATCTACGTCACAGCCGTCAGAGAGATACCAGAGAGCTATCACTCACGCTACGACTGTATCGGTAAGGCATACCGCTACAAAGTGTATCAAGGAGCACACAGAGACGTCATGAAGAACGGCCGGGAGACGTATATACCAGACGAACTGAATCTCGAACGGATGCAGGAAGCGGCACAGCACTTCCTCGGGACGCACGACTTCACATCATTCTGCTCGGCGAAGACAGAGATTGAGAACAAAGAGCGCACGATCTACTCATTCAATGTAGAAAAGACAGCAGACGGCTATGACTTCCACGTCATCGGGTCAGGCTTCCTCTACAACATGGTCAGAATTATGGTGCAGCACTTGATGGACATCGGGCAGGGTAGGAAAGAAGGGCAGGATATCCCGGACGTCATCCAGGCACGCAACCGGGAGAAAACAGGGAAGACCGCACCCGCTGAAGGATTATACCTTGAAAAAATCTATTTGAGTGAAGAAGAACTGCGGGCTGATCTGCCGGACGACACAGAGATTATCAGCAAGAAAAACAAAGAAAGAATTACACAATAATCATTGACAACTCACCCCAGAGTGTTATAAGATAGACAACGGTATTGTTTAATATCAACCACGACAATAAGCCCCGGAAACTTATTGTGTTACAGATATATAGACAGGAAATCAGAGGGAATTTTTTTTATTTTAGGAGGAAATCGAAATGCGTCAAACATTCATGGCTAACGAATCAAACATCGAACGCAAATGGTACGTTGTTGATGCAGAAGGACAAACTTTAGGTCGTCTTTCTTCAGAAGTAGCATCTATCTTACGCGGTAAAAACAAACCAACATTCACACCACACGTTGACTGTGGCGATCACGTGATCATCATCAATGCTGAAAAAATCTACCTTTCAGGTAACAAACCAGCAGACAAAGTCTACTACCGTCACTCATTACACCCAGGTGGTTTGAAATCAATCACTGCTGGTGAATTACGTGAGAAAAACCCAGTACGTTTATTAGAAACATCTATTAAAGGGATGTTACCAAAAGGTTCTTTAGGCGATAAAATGGGCAAAAAATTGCACGTTTATGCTGGACCAGAACACAAAAACCAAGCACAACAACCTGTAAACTACGAGTTACGTGGTTAATTAAGAGGAGGACATTACATTGGCACAAGTTGAATACCAAGGCACAGGCCGTCGTAAACATTCAGTAGCACGTGTACGTTTAGTACCGGGCGAAGGTAACATCACGATCAACAAACGTGACGTACGTGACTACTTACCATTTGAATCATTAATCTTAGACTTAAACCAACCATTCGATCTGACTGAAACTAAAGGCAACTATGACGTTTTAGTAAACGTTCAAGGTGGCGGTTTCACAGGACAAGCACAAGCAATCCGTCACGGCATCGCACGTGCGTTGCTTGAAGCAGACCCAGAATACCGTGGTGCGTTAAAACGCGCGGGCATGTTAACACGTGACCCACGTATGAAAGAACGTAAAAAACCAGGTCTTAAAGGCGCTCGTCGTTCACCACAGTTCTCAAAACGTTAATATCGTTGTTATATCAACGTTTACAGCACTTCTCGAATTTATGCGAGAGGTGCTTTTTTATATGGTTTTATCATAGATGTTACCTCTTAAGTACCCTTAAATAATTCTTAAGACGAAAAAGACTTATTAGATATCCATATAAAGCCTAATCATATCAATAGCTTGTATATGGTTTTCAAAAATTTCATCTTTGTAGTTTTTCAAGAAAAAATCTTTGTCGATGTAATTAACCCTAAATCCTATTTTCTGATATAATGCTAGCTGATTAATACTCGAATTAGCAGTACCTATTTCAATATGTTTAAATTCTTGATTTTTGGCTTCATTAATAGCAAATTTAAGTAATTTTTTAGCATAACCTTTTCCTTGATAGCTAGGATCAATTGCAATATTAACTATTTCTAAAGTATTAGGTCGTGTAGGTAGCATTACAATAACACCAATTACCTTATCATCTTCTATCAAGATATAATTTTGGGATCTAGAAATATACTCCTTAACTATCTTCTCTGAAGGATCAGCCAATAGTAATAAATCTATAGGTAATTCTTCTAATCCGTCTACTTTAACTATCATTTTTTCTCCCCCGCTTTAAAAATCAATATGCTTCTGAAACTTCTCAGCCAGTTTTTCTCTAGATGCCTGTGTGATATGAGTATAGATATCCATAGTTGTCTTTATATCGCTATGACCTAGTCTAGACTGAACTTCTTTTAACGTAGCTCCAGCTTCAAATAGGAGCGATGCATGCGTGTGTCTGAAGCCATGTACGTGTATCTTATGCAAATCCTTATGACGATTAAAGAAAGCCTCTAGTTTATCATTAGGAGTAGATACACGCATATACTTCATTTCATTTAGACGTGTATGGTAAGTTGCAAAGATAGGCTGATGCTGATCTTTAGCTACTTTAAATCCGAACTCTTCATATTGTTCAATTTGCTCTTGTTTCCATTTTAAGAGGTGTTCTAACGTAATAGAGTCTATATCAAGCCATCTATATGATTCTTTTGTCTTAGGAGGCTGTAAGACGTGTTTAGAATGTACTTTAGCGAGTGTTTTCTGCACATATAAATCTTTGGATTTAAAATTGATATCTGACCAATGTAAGGCTAATACTTCTCCTTTACGCATACCTGTGAAAGCAAGTAATCTAAATAGACAAATTGTCTGTAATTTATTTTCTTCTTCCAGGTAATTCATAAACATCTTTAACTCTTCTTTAGTCATAAAATTACGCTCTTTCTCGATGAAGATCTTATCTTGTTTACGACTTGGTAGAGTGATGTACTCCATAGGATTATTATCAATCAATCCCATTTTCATCGCATAATTAAATACAAGACGAGTTTGAATAACATAATCATTAAAAGCCTCTAGTTCTTTCGCCCATTCATTAACTACGGTCTGACAGTACAGACGAGTAATTTCTTTAATAGGCAGTCGGCCAAACTTTGGAAGAATTCGCTTGCGGAACTTACTTTCTTTACTAGCTAGTGTCGTACCTCTTATTTCTGTTTTGTGGTTCTCTAGCCAAAGCAAATAAACATCCTCATAAGTATATCGATGAATAGTTTGAGTTTTATTTTCAAGTCCCTGCAATTGAATTTTCTTTAATTCAATTTTTGCTTCATGTAGACTTGAAAAACTTCTATTTGTTCTTTTCTTCTTCCCCGTTATCTTGTCTATACCTAAATAGACACTAAACTGATAACGTACTTCTCCAGATTTTAATACTACTTTTTTAATACTTGGCATTTTTATCCCTTCCTTAGTTGCTGGTCGGCAGTAAGGAATTATTGTATATCAATATATACTTCTCTTATGAAATCTTTATTTATTTTTATTTCTGCAATATTTCTTATGTTTACTAGTGAGTCAAAATTTGGTGCATATTGGACTTTAAAATCTACAAAGTTTTCATTATTAGTTATTTTTTCTTTCGGATTTTTGGGGACTGTATTAATCCTGTATTCCTTTTTGGGGAATATCAGCTTTTCAGAAGTAGAGCCATACATTGTTTCATCTGTTATTAGATTTAATATTTCATAACGAGGAATGATATCATTTGACCACTTAACCCATAAGTCATCCCATACGCTAATATTAGGAAAGTTCTTATATTGCATAATTTCTTGAGCGATTAAATACGAAGTAATTTTATAAAAGGGAGATCCGTAATCTTCTAGATTATTTAGATCAATAAAATCATTAATTTTTTTTGGTAATTTATTAGGCTTGTTAAATGAATTAATCATAATGGTCGCTGTATTAAAATCTGATTTAATTCTATTTTGTATATCAAGTGAAAAATTAAAAGTATATCTATCTATTTCATTGAAAATTACTATACTACCTTCAATATCATATATTTGTTCTTCTTCAATATTCAGTTTGAAGGGTAAATCAATAACTTTGATTTCACATGTAATGGCATAGATATCATCAAATTTCTTGAGTAAATCAGATACTTCGATTTCTAGAAAGCTACAAATAGCATCAATTGTATTATATTGAACACCATCAGTTTTTTGATTTTGAAAAGCACTTAAACCCCGCAAGCTGATACCAGTCCCTAAACTAAGTTCAGTTAAAGTGATATTTTTCTGCTTAAGTATCTGTTTGAGATTCACTTTTATCAATTCGTCACCTCCTTACTATTCTCAATTATATAGTATAGCTTATAATATCAAAAACTTTTACCTGTAATCATTAAATTATAATTGCTTTACATAAAATATAATATAATATATATTTAACTTATAGTAATTGAATTTCAATTACTATAAGTTAAAACTGGAGGTGAAATAATGAATAATATTCAAATCCCATTAGTTATTGGTGAAGAAACCATACGGCAGTTAGAAGAAGTAATAGGCAACTTAATGATTGAAGCTACTTCTAACATCACTTCAAGAGGTAAAACAGTTAAATTATATATGAATAAAAAACAAGCCTCAGAGTATTTAGGAATAAGTTTCAATACTCTAAAAAAATTTATTGATGAAGGGTTACCAATTGTAGAAGTGTCGGGAGTACAAATGATTAGGAAGATAGATATTGATAACTTTATGGAATCAAATAAAAAATAATATGCTGGTCGGCAAAAAAAGAGACTGTTGTGCTGGCACACAACAGTCTTAATAGAAAGGAATTTCTATATGTTTATTGATTATTATAGCACAGAATATGAGGAGATTAAAAATAGTCTGATGAAGGATGAAGAAAGTAAAAAGATTATTCCATCTATTCAAAACTTAGAAATGATTTTTGCAAAGGATCAAAACTTGAATGGACTATTTGGTACAGATTCACGCACCGATTCAATTATTCTTCTTAAGAATGCTCCTTGGCATACTAATGATAGATCATTAGAAAAAATATTTGATATAAATAGGGACATTGCTCTAATCAATAGTTATTTAAAATATTTTTATAACTTCAATAATAAGGCTACAGTAAAAGAGTTTATCATTCTTATTGCAACCCAAAAATTTACGCATCCAATAAAGAGATATTTAGAAAATATAAATTGGGATGGAAAAAGAAGATTAGAGCGTTTCTTTATAGATTACATTCATGCGGAGGATACTGAATTCAATAAGTCAGTAACAAAAAAAACTTTAATAGGAGCAGTAGCAAAGATTTATAATCCAGGGCATGCTCATGATACAACAATAATTTTTTCTGGAAAGCAAGGTTGTGGTAAATCATTGATTCTAAAAAAACTAGGAGGAAAGTGGTTCAATGATTCATTCGATTCATTTAAAGGAGACGAAGCATATATCAAAATGGCTAAGTCATGGATTATAGAACTATCTGAACTTACAGCTTATAAAAACTCTGGTCTCGAAAGAATAAAACAAGTTCTAACTTCTACATCAGATACTTATAGAGATAAATATGCTGGTGAAAGTAAAGGACATATACGAGATTGTATATTTTTCGGGACGACTAATGAAGAGACATTTCTGATAGATGAAACAGGTAACAGAAGATTTGTACCAATGAAAGTTGGAATAAATAAACAAAGTAATTTATCTGTTCATGACATAGATCAATATATTGTAGACCAAGTATGGGCGGAAGCTAAAACTTATTTTTTAGAAGGAGAGACAAATCATTTATCGGAATCTGAAAAAATATATCTGGAAGAATATCAAAAAGATTTTACAGCTATAGATGAGCTAGAAAATGAAATTGCTCGTTACTTATTGATGAAAGTGCCATTAAACTGGGAGACACTTTCTCTTGAAGAAAAGAGAGAGCACATTAAAGAGTATGACGTAATAAATGAAAAATCAAATTACTTATTTGCTAGAGATAAAATTAGTGCCAGAGAAATAAGAGAAGTACTTCTTAAAGACGATAGAATAGAAAATAAGAATCTTACTTCAAAAATTAATCAAAGGTTAAAAAAGCTGTTGAAGAAACATGATACAGAGAAAATTAGATATAAAAAGTACTATGGACAGCAGCGAGGATTTTATATTACAAGTGACATGTTAGA
>CAACWL010001029.1_pt1 | contig 23456 bp, 13 predicted proteins | sample 2275641 | NCBI WGS metagenome assembly CAACWL01 (sample SAMEA5312462, study PRJEB27640) | indoor metagenome | biome: indoor environment; feature: uncontrolled; material: polymer tiles stone | place: Germany | collected 2014-07-07 | reverse complement strand
GCAAGAATACCAGCGATACCTCCGCCAATGACAAGCACATCACATTCTAGATCTTGAGTAAGAGATGGGAAAGAAGGGACGGTAACAGATTTTGTCCATAACGAAACGTTTTCATTTTTCATTAGCAATACCTCCTGAATAGTTTAGTTATCTATACCCCCTTAAAAGTAATGTAGTTGTTAAAAGGAGATATTAGCAAAGAAATTTATAGGGTGATACTAAGGGAGGGAAAATTTTTAAAACTGCGAAAATAAAAAGATATTTTATAGTAATATGCTTTTAGATCAGTGCATGTAAGATATCAATCTAAAGATTGTGCTTCATCACCATTGCTTAAACAAATGATATTTGATTATGATAAACGTGGTCTAACTTTTAGTAAGATTGAAAGCTTAGTTGGAAAAGCAGATCAAACTGTGGATGGTAAAATGGATACTACGTATGTAGGCAATAACGAAATTAAAGTGAAAACAAGAACAAACACTTACGGTCATTTAATTGCAATAGGTCAGTATTATAAAGGTGCATGGCATGTGACGGAAGTGCAGTATAAATAATTGAATGATTAAACATTAGAGGAAATCAGCTTAGGCTGGTTTTTTTTGTGGGAATTTAAGAGAAATTAAAAGTAATCGATGAAAACATCATCAATAATATTTTAAATATAATAATGCATGAAATTGTTTATATTAAAGAATATAAACGTTATAGTTATTAAAAAATTATACATATTAACTTTCCATATATTTGTATATAATATTAATAAAGCGTTTTCGAAATCAATTGTAGAAGGAAGGAATGATAATGGATTATAAAAATTTAATAATAGAATCTAAAAAGATTAAAGAAGAAAGTCATGGTATGTTTCTATTTTCTTGGATAGAATTTGATGATGATTATTATTTAGAATTGATTAATCTGGCCTCGGATATTCTTGCTAAGAACCCAAATATACTATTAATGAAAAAAGAAAAAGAATACATATTGGCATTAGCATTAACAAAATTTGCGCTACTAGAATATCAGGAAATAGATAAGAAAGAAAATGAAGATCTTTATTTTCAATTCTTGCATAGAGTTAATTATTCAACAAATAATATTATGGAATTTAAAGAACGGATATTTAAAACATTTGAAGAGGAAACAAATGTGATTGAATATATCGATATTAATAGAAAGACTAAGAACCGCAGATTTGTAGATACGGCATTAATGCAAAATGCAGTAAATAACTATTCTATTGAAAAAATACTAAAAATAGTTGTGATGATGTATTTCAAAAACTTAAAAGAAAATGTGAATTATAGACATGTACTAAATTTCATTAAATCTTTCTATGTAGCTACGCGTGCATTTATCATGAATGATAGAAAATCTAATGATCAGACATTAAGTTATACATACTATTTTCAGCAATTACCGATATCATTTTTATATGCATTCTATTATTCTCCGGAAAAAGTTAAAGAAGTATTGATGGATTGGTTTAGTTATATCCATGCGATTAATTGTAATGAAACACCGGTTTACAAAAAAAATCCTCATACATTACTTTTTAAAAATAATGAAGAGCTCGCGATAATTCATAGAATAATAAGATCTGAGAAATCATTACATAGAAAAAATAACAGCTTTAGAAAGCAAATCGGTACAAATAATATCGAACTTCATAGTAATAAAATTTATTTAAAAATTGCACCTTATTTAATAAATTATAAAAATGAAGATAAATATTTGTTAAGAGTATATGTAGATAAAAAGTTAGAAAGAACTATTCCCTTAGATGTTATTGAGGAAGATTTACAGTATTATACAGAAAATAAAACGCTAATTCTTCCATTATCACATAATATTCAATATTTTATTGTAAATAAGGATGAAACTATCTATGATTCAAAAAACAACTATGTTAGAGAATATTATTTATTTAATCATAACGGTCATTTATGTACTGTTAAGGAATTAAAAGATAATCGTTTATTCACAGTTATTTCTAAAAATATAATTAATTCAGTCGGTGATAAAACTAATGATTCCCATAAAACTATTAATGATCTAAATGTTTTTGAAACATTTATGGATGATCAAAAAGAAGTTGTAATAAATAATTATAGAATTAATAATATTAAAACACATTATGATAATGGTATTGATCCAACAGAGTTATATGAAAATGTGCTTGCTCAGATTGAAAATAAAGAATACAAAGCTATTAAAAGTTTTATTAGTTTTTACATTAAAATTTCAAAGCAACAATATATTTCAGATTTCAGAATAAAGATAAATGAAAAACACTATGATTTAAAAGATTTGAATAAATTCAATATAGTTAGCCAAAAGGGAGAAGAAATAGTTGTAAGTATAGACTTGCAAAAAGTATTAAGACTGATTGATATGGAAATATCTAATTTTGAACTGATTTCTATTCAATTGATTGAAAAAGGTAAAGAAATTATTCCATTTAGTGAAAATTACGTTCTCATAGAAGAAATGTCATTTAGATTTGATAAAGATAACTATACGAATGAAAAGCATGCAATACTAGAGGAATTTTCAACAAAAAATAATATTTTGAAAATTAGTACGCCTCAAAAGCACCCTACCAATAATAGAGGGATATTTTCGATTAATACTAATGATATTAAATTAATTTTCACGCTTCCAACCATTAAAATTAATGAAGAAACAATTTATCCTTATGAAATTTGGCATGAAGACTTCAAAATTGAGAGTCTTGCTACAAAAGGATTTTTAACGAATCCTCTATGGAAATTTGGAGTTAGTCAAGAAAAAGCAATAATTAGATTAGGAAAGGATTCAATTCATGACGGTTTTACTTATTATAACTTGTCTAATTTAGAAAAATTAACAAGTATTCATGAATTGATTTTAGTGAATGGAGACAAGGAGTCATCAATATTAAAAATCGTTCACGATCCTGTAATAAAGGGATTACAGCCAATTTTCCAAAATGATAATTTAGTTGTAAGAACTGACTTTATAGGTCCTAAAAATTTGATTATTAGATTTTCAATACCTGAGTTAAATATAAACATTAGTAAAAAGCTCGACGACACAGTTGTATTCGAGGGGGTACAGAGTGGGTATTTTGCATATCAGTTAGAAATAATATTGTTAAAGAAAAAATTAATTGGAAAACCTACAGAAATTATATTGCATTCTGAAAAATTCAATAAAGGTGACTCATTGATTATTGACTCGAAGAAAAGCGGGATCAAATTTAATCAAATATTTAGTGATGAAGAAGTTTATGAACTTAATAATTTTTATATTAAATTATTTAAAAAGCTAAATGAAGAAGAATATCTTGGACATGCATTTCACAATAAATTATTCAACAATGAAAGAAAAGAAGTTTATTATGACACTATAAATCCAGTAAAATTAACTTCATTATATTCAGATCAAGATATACAATCTTTTCAAGTTTGTGATAAAGATGGAGAAGTACTTATGTACGATAAACAGACTAGGTTTATAAACTTAGATACTAGAACACGTGATTATGAAAGGTATTGTATTGTCGATGAAATAATAATATCGAAAGGACTGAATAATAATGTTTAGACCATTAGAAATATCAGATACAATCGTAAAAGATTATAAGAAATATATTTCTACTTCAAGATTTATAAAAGATGAGAGAATAAGAAATTTATTTAATGAAAGACTTGAAAATGCACCATTAGGAAATGGACCCTATTTAGAAGTTACTGATTCATTTATGAAAGGTAAATCAATTCAACAATTAATCGAAGATAATATATTAAGTAGCGAATTTAAACTTTTAAATACAGATGATAATGAAGCGATTAAGTTAGAGAGACCCTTGTATCTTCATCAAATGAAGGCAGTGGACGTCATTTCAACAAAAAGCAAAAGTGCAGTTATAACTACAGGTACAGGTTCTGGTAAAACTGAATCCTTTCTTTTTCCATTATTCAATGATTTGATGAAAGAAAATGAGAAAGGATTATTAGGACCAGGTGTAAGAGCGATTATTATTTATCCGATGAATGCTCTTGCAAATGATCAAATAGATAGATTGAGAAAATATTTAATAAATTACCCAGATATAACTTTTGGATCATATACTGGAGAAACTCCATATACAGAAAGCGAAGCGCTTTCTAAATATAAACATAAGTATAAAACAAAAAATCCTGTAAATGAGTTAATATCACGTGAAAAGATGCAACAAACGCCACCGAATATATTGATTACAAACTATGCGATGCTAGAATATTTATTAATAAGACCAAAAGAGACAACTTTATTTAGTGGAAAGTATGCAAATAAATGGCGCAGTATTATTCTAGATGAGGCGCATTCATATTATGGATCTTTAGGAATAGAGATATCTAATCTACTTTCGCGATTAAAAGAAACTGTAAATAATCAAAATATGCAATATATTCTCACAAGTGCGACGTTAGGTAACAAAGAAAATATTGATGATATTGTTAGGTATGCTAATAACCTAACAAGCAGCAATGCATTTGATGATGAATCAATCATATTTGCGGATCGAGAAAATATAAGTATTCCGGATAATACAAAAGTAGTTGATGAAGGTGTATATAATGATATAGATAAAATAATTAATTCTGAAAATGAACAAGACATCGTATTAGACAAATTAAAGAATGCCATAGAGCGACTAGGAATTTTAAAAAATGGTGATTCTATCAATGAATTTTTGTACCATTTAATTACTAATGATACGAGATACTTTGAAATAAGAAAAATATTAAGAGAAAATATGTCTTTCCAATACATCTTAGATAAATTAGATACATCAGAAGATTTCTTACAAACATTTATTGAAATAGCAAGTAAGGCTGAATTAAACGGCATAAAACCATTTGATGCTAAATATCATATGTTCATTAGAGGGATTGAGGGATGTTATGTAAAGTTTGGAGAAAATCCAGATGTACAATTAGTTCCGATAAAAAAAGATCAAGAAGATGGAAAAAGTAATTATTACCAGATTAGTGTTTGTAAAAATTGTGGTGAAATATATTTAAAAGGGCAAATAAAAAATGGATGTTTTACTCAAAATGAATTGAATGAGTTATTGCCTATTAAAACATACTTATTGTTAAAAGATATAGATAATATAGAAACAAAAAATGATATAGAAATATATAAATTTTCACCTTCTAATGGATGTCTTACAAAGGCTAACCAAATTACAAATCAGCTAGAAACATCAGATAAAGATTTATATTATTTAGTTGATAAAGATAATGGAAGAACCGACAAAATTTCTAAATGTTTTGCCTGTGATTATCAAAATAATAATGGCATATTAAATAATTTTTATATGGGGAAATCAGGATCTACAAGTGTTATAGGGTCTAGTTTGTATGAGAATATTGCAGGAAAAAAATTCATTGTAAAAAAAGTGAATTCAACGAATCGTTTACTAAAGTTTAAAAATCAAAATGACAAAAAGTATGAACAAAAAATTGAAAAACAGTTTTTGGCATTTTCTGATAGTCGTCAACAAGCTGCGCACTTTTCGTCATATTTCGACACAACATTTAATAATCTTCTTAAGAAAAGGTTATTTGTAAAAGCAATTAAAGAGGCAGAGAGTAATTATCCAGGGGAAAAAGAGTATTCTTATCAATTAATTGCTAACATATTGGCGAGTTTACTTCAAAAGTATGTAAAAAATTATGGAGAAGAAACAATAGATTATAAAAAAGAAGCAGAGAAAATAGTTTTATATGAATACACATCTAGAGATAGAAACACTTTAAAAAATTTAGGGATTGTAGAAATTGATATTAAATTTGATGAAGATGATATTGGCCGTCTATCTTACGGTAATAAATATAGTGAATTAGATAATCGTTTTATATCGAACTATTTATTGAAACCATTTATAGATAATTATGCTATTAGTGTGAGCCAAACATTCCAAAAATCAGACTTCAATGAGATATTTAGAGTGAATATGCAAAAATATATTAAAAAGAAAAGTATTACGGAGAAACAAAAAGGATATCTTCCTATACGTGAATCAAAGTTTGCAAAGAATATATTAAATATTATTGACTTCCATTCATTTGATATTGAAGAGACTCCAGATAATAAACATTACTATATGTTCTTAGATATGTATTTTGATGCACTATTAGAGAGTGGATACATTATTACTGAAAACGGTGAAGATTATCAACTTAATGATAAGAAATTGGTAATAAATCTAGCAAATACAAATACCGAATATAAATGTACAAAATGTCATCGCACTCAAAAACAATTTCTTGATAACTATTGTATAAACTGCTTGTCATCAGGGCATTTAGCTACTCAAATTCCTGACGAGGCATATATGGATAATCATTACTACAAATCATATTTAAAAGAAGATTATACAAATATGATAATAAGAGAACATACGGCCCAGCTGAGTCCTAATATTGCCTCACAATATCAAAAGGACTTTGTAGATAAAAAAATCAATGTACTAAGCTGCTCTACAACATTTGAAATGGGTGTGGATGTAGGAGATTTAGAAACAGTATTCATGAGAAATATTCCACCTCTACCTGCAAATTATATTCAAAGAGCAGGGCGTGCTGGTAGAAGTGCGGAGACTGCAGCTTATACGCTCACTTTCTGTACTTTACAAAGTCATGATATGAATTACTTTAACAGACCGCAAGATATGATTAACGGAAAAATTTCACCACCAATATTTTCTAGAGATAATAAAAAAATATTAAAAAGGCATTTAAATGCGTTAGTAATTGGTGGATATTGGAGAGTATATCCTGATAAGTTAAAATATGCAGATAATTTTTTTAATGAAGAGAATATAAATAGTTTTAAAAATTATGTAGTAAACCATCAAACTGAAATTGAAGAACGCTTAACAAAAATTATTCCAAATGAAATAAATGATTATTCACAAGAGTATATGAATGATTTGTTAAGCGATACGTCAGATATTATAAAAGTATATATGCGTTATAAAGCAGAGTTAGAGGGATTAGATTCGTTAAAGCAAGAACTAATAACAAAAAATGATGATTCAAATTTAGATAAAATTATAAAAATGATACGAACTGTAAAAGAAGAAGATATTATTCAATTTTTAAGTCGAAGAAATATCTTTCCAAAGTATGGATTTCCGGTTGATACGGTTGAATTAGAAACTAACCCATTTATAAGGTTTAAGAAATTAAGGTTAAGTCGTGATTTGAGTCAGGCTATAGGTGAATATTCTCCTGGTTCTAAAATCATTGCAGATCACAACATATATATAAGTAGATATGTTAATTTACCATTGAAGAAAGATACAATATTGAATAATGGGGAATTAATAAAATGTTCAGAATGTAAACATTTAAATGTTAATAAATTATTTAAGAGAAAAATAGAAAATTGTATATTATGTGGTCAGAAATTAAATAAAGATGAAAGTACACAATATTTAGTACCAGAATATGGATTCACAAGTGAAGCAAATATTGAAAAAGCAAATACAACACCACCTAAAGGTGGTTTTCGAAGTAGTGTGTATTATATAGGTGATCGTATGAATTCATTTTTGGAAAAACCAAATGTTTATGACTTAATATTCCGATCTTCTAAAGATGATGAAATGATGGTGATAAACGAAAATAAACTATCAATTTGCGAGGAATGTGGTTATTCAGAAGAGTTAAAAGAAAAACAAACGAAGAAAAGAAGCAAGCACAAAAATAAATTTGGCTATACTTGTGATGGAAAGATGAGTGAAAAAGTATTAGCACATTCATTTAAAACTGATGTGTTACAAATAGATTTTCAACAATCGTTTGAAAAACTAGCAACTGGAATGGGAATATTATCAGCTTTACTAAAATCTATAAGTAATAATTTAGGAATAGAGAGAAAGGATTTAGATGGGACATTAGAAACATTTAAAAGTGGTAGAAATCTGCAATCAAGATTTGTATTATTTGATAATGTCCCAGGGGGAGCCGGTTATGTTAAGCGCATTTACGAGGCGGAGCCTGATATGATAAAGAAAATTTTTAAGGATGCATATGATAACGTAAATAACTGTACTTGCTCGTCGGATTCATCTTGTTACAGTTGTGTTCGTAATTATATGAATCAAAGATATCATGAGAGCATGTCGAGGAACGAGATATGTAAAGAATTTGAACAAATTATGGGAATCATTTGTGAAGACTAAAATAGACACAGCTCTAATAGAGCACATATTAAAAAATAAATTCATTTTATCAACTTTAAGAAATGGTTTAGAAGCCAAAGTATTTAGAAATAAAGTCTTTGTTGTTATAGTCTAATGTAAATTTAAAAAATGTATAAAATATAGATTTAAATATTGTAGATTAAGGAATGATTCTATGTCTTACCAATCAGAAGAGGCGCTTGAAAATGAGGTTATGGATCGACTGGTCGATTTAGGATATGAGGGCGTTAATATTTTAAATGACGACCAATTAAAAGAAAATTTTCGTAAGATTTTAAACGAACGTCATATTGATAAATTAAATAATGAGCCACTTACAGATAGAGAGTTTGAGCGTTTAATGACGCAAATCAACGGTAAGTCTGTATTTGATTCAGCAAAAATTTTGCGTGATAAGTTAGATTTTAAAAGGGATGATGAAACTATTGTCTATTTTGAATTCTTTAACAAAAAGAAATGGTGTCAAAATAAATTCCAGGTTACAAATCAAATTTCAGTAAATGACAAGTATAAGGGACGTTATGATGTAACGCTTCTTATCAATGGGTTGCCTATTCTCCAAATGGAATTAAAACGTAGTGGTATTGCAATCAGCGAAGCATTTAACCAGGTAGAACGTTATCGTCGTCACAACTACACAGGTTTATTTAGATATGTTCAATTGTTTGTGATTAGTAATGGACAAGAAACAAGATATTATGCAAATAGTGATAAAGAAATTTATAAGAGTCACATGTTTTATTGGTCAGATGTTGAGAATAACCGTATCAACCAGTTGAAAGATTTCATGGATGATTTCTTAGAGCCTTGTCATATGTCTAAAATGGTCGCTCGATATATGATCGTAAATGAAACGGATAAATTCTTGATGGTAATGCGTCCTTATCAAGTATATGCAGTTGAAGCGTTGATGAACCGTGCTTTAGAGACTAACAATAATGGTTACATATGGCACACAACAGGGTCAGGTAAGACATTGACTTCATTTAAGGCAGCTCAGTTGTTATCTGAGGAAGAGGGAATAGATAAAGTCATCTTCTTAGTCGATAGAAAGGATTTAGATGGTCAAACGTTATCTGAATTTAATAAGTTCCAAAAAGACTCTGTCGATCAGACGACAAATACAAATAAATTAATTCAGCAATTAGCCGATAAAAGCAGACCGTTACTCATTACGACAATACAAAAACTTGCAAATGTAGTGAGAAGAAACGACAAAGTATTAGAAAGATATCAAACAGATAAAGTTGTATTCATCATTGATGAATGTCATCGATCACAATTTGGTGATATGCATCGTCAAATTAAAGCGAACTTTAAGAATGCACAGTACTTTGGATTTACGGGGACACCATTATTTGAAGAGAATAAGAGTCAAGATGGCAGAAGTACAGCAGATATCTTTGATAAATGTCTACATACATACTTAATTAAAGATGCGATCCGTGATAATAACGTACTTGGATTCTCAGTAGAATATATTCAGACGTTTAAGAATAATGTTGGTACTGACAACCAAGAATATGTTGAAGACATCAACACAAATGAAGTCTGGATGAATGATAACCGTATTGAAATGGTCGCGCGTCACATATACAAAAACCATAACAAGAAAACGAAGGACCGTCAGTATTCAGCAATATTTGCAACAGCCAATATACCGATGGCAATGAAATATTATGAAGTATTTAAGAAGATTAATGCTGAAGAAGTTGCTGCGGGTAGAGCACCGCTTAAAGTTGCAACCATTTCAACTTATCAAACGAATGAAGATATGCAAGAGGGAGAAGTAACAGAACATTCAAAAGACCTTATTGCAAACGCAATTGAAGATTATAATCAACTGTTCAATACAAATTTCAATTTAGAAACATTTGATAATTACTTTAAAGATGTATCAAACCGTGTCAAAAAAGGGATTAAAAATGAAAAAATCGATATTCTCATTGTCGTAAATATGTTCTTAACTGGATTTGATAGTAAAGTGCTTAATACACTCTACGTTGATAAAAATCTTCAGTATCATGGCTTGATTCAAGCGTATTCAAGAACAAATCGTGTAGAAAAGATTACTAAACCTTATGGCAATATCGTCTGCTATCGTGATTTAAAGAAAGCTACAGATGATGCAATTATGTTATTCTCTCAAACAAACGATACGGATACTGTACTGAATAAAACATATGATCAATACTTAAGATTATTTGTGAATGCAATCGAAGAATTATACGAAATAGCACCAACCCCTGAGTCCGTTGATTTGCTTGAAGGTGAAACAGCACAAAAAGAATTCGTAGAAACATTTCGCGATGTAGCAAACTTGATGCAGAAAATGAGGACATTCGATGAGTTTGAATTTGATTCAGTTAAATTAGGAGTCTCTGAACAAACGTTTGAAGATTATAAAGGTAAGTACTTTGCAATATATGAAGATGTGAAGAAAGATAGAGAACAAAAAGAAAAAGTTTCAATACTAGATGATATAGATTTCGAAATTGATTTATTAAGAAATGATATTATCAATGTCGATTACATTCTGAATTTATTAAAATCATTAAACTTAGAAGATAAGAAAGAAAAAGAAGAAGGTATTAAACAAATTCATCGCTTATTAGATACAGCAGATAATGAGCAATTAAGATTAAAAGCTGATTTAATCAGAACATTTATGCATAAAGTATTACCTTCTTTAAGTGAAGGTGACAATATTGATGATGCTTATTATAACTTTGAAGAACAGGAGAAAGAAAAAGAGATAGAAGCTTTCTCGAATGATTTATCATATCCACCACAGCAATTGAATAGATTAGTTCATGAATATGAGTTTAGTGGCAATATCAATAGAAATGATATTGATACACATATTGATGGTGGGTTGTTAATTAAAAGAAATAAGACGAAAAAGATTGAAAGCTTTATTAAAGAGACAACAAAAAAATATGGGAATATAGAATAGGAGATAACAGACAACATGAGTGAGAAAAAATACAGCGAAGAAGAAGTTAGAAAAATCATTCAAGAGACAGTGAAAGAAACACAAAAAAATCAAAAACCTGTAATTGTTAAAGATCAAGGGATTGATCAAATGAGAAAGGGTTGCGGAATTATGCTTCTTGCACCTATCTTATTTATCGTCATCATGATTATTTTAATGATGATGGCAATGTAACATTTAAAGTTCTCTTTCAGATTTGATGTATTTGGCATGAATTGACGTAAAATTATAATGAAGCTATAATAAATATAAGATAACTCGTGAAGGATTAGCTCTGGGTTCCCGAATGGGAGTAGGCGAAAGCTTAGCATTCCTATGACCCTGGGGTTATCTTTTTTTTTGTCTTTTTTTAACTTTTTAGATATTAAGAGAATAACATTTTTATTGGTACTAATCTCGGAAATTATGAATTCAACTAATTTTTGTGAATATCTATACACGCCACCAAATGTGTAGCTATAAATTTTATTTTGTTTAATTTGATAATATTGGATAAATAAATTGAGTGTATGAGTATTAAAAATATTATCGCCATTATTGGTAACATAGTTAAATTCAATCATTTTAGCACGCAGCTGCTTATTGACGCCCTCTACAACCTGACTAAAAGATAAAATATAAACATTAGAAGGATCTTTCATTTCCTTAATGATCGTTGCATTCGTACTACTCGTGCTATCAATTGCTATAACTGCATTTGCTTCATCTTTCTTTTTTGTTAAATAAAAACGATGTTCAATTGATATATGAAATGCATTACTTGTGTATTTTTGAGATAAAGTATTAACATTTTGTTTTTCTAATAAGATTTTATTAGCCATTTCAGCTGGATATTTAGCTTTTATATCATTATCACTAATATGATTAACGTTTATAGAAAGAGCAAGGAAATTAGGTCTGATATAATCTGTAACTTCAACATTATGAAATCTCTTTATTTGTTCTGCATAGTTTTGAATATTAGCTTGAAACAAGGGCGCATAAATTGTTTCAAACTCTTCTGTGGCAAAATGAGTACTTGTATTCCTCAAATCAATAATCTGTTCAAGATTTATTCTTAATGGCTGTGTTTTATCAGTATATATTTTTTTTATAACATCATTTAAGCTTAATGTTCTATTTGGTTGATCTTTGTAATATATTGAAACACCTTCTTCAACTAATCTTGCTTTTAGCATTAATTCCCAAGCGTTGCAAATAAAAAAAGAAAATCCTTCAATTCTATATTTTATCGTTGGTTTATTATATAGCTCTATGCCAACAATAAATGCTTCAATACTTTTTTGAATCAATAATTTATTAATTTCCATCTTATTATTCCTCCGCTGTCTTTTAATATAGTATAATACGAACATAAGTTCGTATCAAGAGTTAAGATATCATTGTTTTTTTGTACTATTAATAAATTACTTTACTTTCTAATGATACTAGAGTATATTAAAAATATAATTTAAAAGTAATAAATTAAAATTACAAAGGAGGATTTATGAGAATTGAGGAAATTGCACAAGTTTCTGCTGGTACTTTAGTATCTCGTCTAAAAGAGGATCCACAAGGTAAAACATACTATCTCTATGATCAATATGCGCATGCTAAAGATCAAATTAAGTATCTTGATAATAATCATGAGTACAAGCCTGTTTCAGTAAGTGATACAAATAACCTAGTATTTGTCGAGCAAGAAGATTTAATCGTTAACTTATCATCTTGTGAAGTAGCCTATCCTGATGATGAACATGTAGGTTTTATATTACCTTACAACTATTGTAAAATTGTTATTAAAGAAGATGCAGAAGTAGCGCCGAATTATATTAGAAGCTGGTTCAATGAATCACCTGAGGCGAAGAAGCAACTTCATTTAATAACGCAAGGTGCCTCTCTTGTTAAAAAGCTTTCGATTCAACAAATTAAACAGTTAGAAATAACATTACCTGATGTTGAGAGACAACATCTAATCGGTAAGATATATTTCTTTAGACAAATCATTAAATTTAAACAGCAACAAAAGCAACATCTATTAGACGTTCTAATATCAAATACACTATATAAAGGGGAAAACAAATAATGATGACAGTAACAGAAAAGCAAAAGCAGCAACAAGCTGAATTACATAAAAAACTTTGGAGTATCGCAAATGACCTACGTGGTAACATGGATGCGAGTGAGTTCCGTAATTATATATTAGGTTTAATATTCTATCGTTTCTTATCTGAAAAGACAGAAGAACAAGTAAGTCATTTACTTAAAGAAGATGATATTTCATATCAAGATGCGTGGGAGAATGAAGAATATAAAGAAGCAATCACTGAAGAGTTGGTTGCACGTATTGGATTTGTAATTGAACCACAATATCTTTATAGCAAAATGATTGCTGATATTGTTGCTAATAACTTTGATATCGAGCAATTATCAGCAGCTGTCAATAAAGTAGAAGAATCAACATTAGGTACAGATGCTCAAGAAGACTTTGATAATCTATTTGCAGATATGGACTTAACATCTTCTCGTTTAGGTAATAATGTATCAGCGCGTACAAAGTTAATCTCTAAAGTAATGATGAACTTATCAGAATTACCATTCGTACATAGTGAATTAGAAATCGATATGCTCGGTGATGCTTATGAATATATGATTGGACAATTTGCTGCAACAGCTGGTAAGAAGGCAGGAGAGTTCTATACACCTCAACAAGTATCTAAGATTCTAGCGAAAATCGTTACACAAGATAAGAAAGACTTAAAATCAGTCTATGACCCAACTTGCGGATCAGGTTCATTATTACTTCGAGTTGGTAAAGAAGCGAATGTACGTAGTTACTATGGTCAGGAATATAACAATACAACGTACAACTTAGCTCGAATGAACATGTTATTACATGATGTGAACTTCAATCAATTCACAATCTATAATGGTGATACATTAGAAGATCCGGCGATTAAAGAAGAAAAGTTTGAAGCGGTTGTTGCTAACCCACCTTACAGTGCGAAGTGGTCAGCAGATGCAAAGTTCTTAGATGATGAAAGATTCTCTAATTACGGTAAGTTAGCACCGAAATCTAAAGCGGACTTCGCATTTGTTCAACATATGATCTATCACTTAGATGATAATGGCACAATGGCAGTCGTATTACCACATGGTGTGTTATTCCGTGGCGCAGCTGAAGGTGTTATTCGTAAATATTTAATCGAAGAGAAGAACTATTTAGACACAGTTATCGGATTACCAGCGAATATCTTCTATGGTACAAGTATTCCGACATGTATATTAGTATTTAAGAAATGCCGTCAAGCTGATGATAATGTATTATTCATCGATGCATCTGAAGAGTTTGAGAAAGGTAAGAATCAAAACAATTTAACCGATGAGCATGTTGAGAAAATCTTGAACACGTATCAATCAAGAGAAACGATTGATCGGTATAGCTATGCAGCAACATTAGAAGAAATTAAAGAAAATGACTATAACTTAAATATTCCTAGATATGTTGATACATTCATTGAAGAAGAACCAGTAGATTTAGATAAGGTACAAGCTGAAATCGCTGAAATTGATAAAGAAATGGCAGTACTAGAAGAAGAGATTAATGGATATTTAAGAGAATTAGGAGTGTTGAAACATGACTAATAAGAATGAACAAAGAAAAGTACCAGAACTACGCTTTCCTGAGTTTAGTGGAGAGTGGAAGGAGAAATCATGGGGAGATCTTGGAGAATATAAAAAAAGTTATTCTTATTCTCGTGCCTATGAAGGTTCAGGAAAACTTAGACATATACATTATGGAGATATTCATACAAAACTGGGACCGGATATTAATAATAAAGATGAGTTAAATTCAATTAATATAGATGGAGATCATGAATTAGTTCGGTTTGGAGATTTAGTGATAGCTGATGCATCTGAAGATTATAAAGACTTAGGGAAAGTAACAAGAGTTAATATAGACGATAGCAATATTATTAGTGGATTGCACACACATCTCTTTAGAGTTAGTAATGAAATTGATTCACGTTTTTTGTTATATTATTCAAAAACTTTAAAATATCAAAAACTTATTAGAAGATACGGAACAGGGGTCTCTGTTCTAGGTCTATCTAAATTAAATTTAAATAAATTTGATGTCAATTTACCAAATATAATGGAACAACAAAAAATTGGTGAGTTTTTTAGTAAGCTTGATCGACAGATTGAGTTGGAAGAGAAGAAATTGGCGTTATTGGAAGAGCAGAAGAAGGGATATATGCAAAAGATATTCTCTCAAGAATTGCGATTTAAAGATGAGAATGGTGAGGAATATCCGGAGTGGGAAAAGAAGAAATTAAGTGAAGTTGCAGAATATAGTAATGGATTAGCACATGAAGAGTATGTAAATGAAAGCGGAAACTTTACTCTGATTAATTCGAAATTTATTTCTACGGATGGAAAAACTAAGAAAGAAGTCACCAAATCGCTATTAACGGCCAATGAGGGTGATATTGCAATGGTTTTAAGTGATTTGCCCAACGGAAAGGCTCTAGGAAAATGCTATTTTGTTATGGAAGATAAAAAATATGCAATTAACCAACGTATTGCGCTGTTAAAGGTGAAAAAAGGAGATTCATTCTTTATATACCAAATACTTAATAGAAATAAAAAGCTTTTAAAATATGATAATGGGGTAAGTCAAACAAATTTGAGAAAAGATAATGTATTAAATTTAACCATCAATATACCTGTAATTAGCGAACAGAACAAGATAGCAAAAATATTTTCAAAGTTTGATGAAAGGATTAGTTATCAACAAAATAAAATAAACTATTTAATAAAAAACAAAAAAAATTTAATTAATAAAATGCTCGTTTAAACTTGAATTATAAATACAGAAGAAATATCAGGGGGGATTATATGGATGAAATTCAGAAAGTTGCTAATTATGAAATACTCGGTGGTGGATTTGAACTTTATCTTAAAGAATCAGGATTACCATACGAAGGGATAATTGCCTCATCTAAAGAAAGAATAAAGATGAAAAATTCATTACCAATGATTTTAGATGAACTTTCTGCTGAAACCAAAAAAAATGCCAACTATTTATCCAAATTTGTGGCTAGTGCAGCGATTGGACTATACGATGCATCACTAAATTATCTATGGAATGAAGTAATCTTAAGTCTAAGAAAAAGTATAATAGAATATGGTATTGATGCTTTTTTTGATGCTGCAGTCGGTAATGATGTACGAGAGCAATTTCAAGATGAAAGTCATTTAGAATTAATAAAAGATAAAGTTCTTTTAGATACAATTAAAAAATTAGAAATAATAAACAAGCATTTATATATGGAGTTAACACATATTTTGTATAGAAGAAACTTTATTGGAGCCTCACATCCTAATGAAGAAGAAATCACTAGCATGCAATTATTAGAAATGTTAGAAACTTGCGTTAATAAAGTGATTGAATCTAATCCGTCTGAGGGAGCCCTGTATAATAGTAAGTTTTTAAAGAATATAAAAAAAACAGATTTGATTGTAACTGATTTAGACATAAGTCATTTTAAAGGAGAAATTGAAAAGCAGAGTACTTTAATTATCAGCAATTTATTAAGAAGTTTATTTTCAATATATATAGATTTAAAGACTACAGAAAACGTTAGGTCAAACATATTAAAATATGCACCTCTATTGTGGGAATTATCTAGAGATGACGAAAAATTTAATATTGGACATAAGATTGGTAATTTTCAGTTGTATCATGAAACTGAAAAATTATTATTAAGTGAGAAGTTTCTTGAAGTTTGTGATGGGATGAATTATAAGAGTGAAGGTCAAAGAACAAATGAAATTAATGATTTAATTGAAAGATTAAAGAATGCACATTGTTCTTTGGATAACTTCTATACTGAACTGCCTATTGCAAAAAAAATATCTTCTTATATTAAATCAAATGATGATATATTACCTTCATTTGAGACTTCTCTGATTGAAGCAATAACAAAGTGTAGAATTGGAAACGGATATGGCGTTTGTAACAGTGCAGTAAAATATTATGATAAAATATTGCAACTTTTGGATGGTAGACAAATCAGAATATCAATAGATTATTTAGAAAATATTGAAATAAGATCATTATTTCGAATTAGTAACTCACGAATAAACTTAAAATCATCATTAGAATTATTTAAGAAAGATACAAATTTCGATAGACTTAATGAATTAATAGATTATATAATAAATCATATTGACATAGAACAAGATAGATTATTTGACACTATTGATTACAAAAGAATTACAAAGTCATATATCGATAAAGATAAATAGTAAAGTGTAAAATAAAATTAAATACTGGAAATAAGGATATAACAAAATTAATAATAAAATGGGTGTAGCGGATATTTAAAGAATAACATCAATAATTTTGTCTAACACTACATGAAAAATTATTTGCGCTTTCATATACTTCGTGATAGGCTTAACTTAATCAAATAACACGTAAACATGTGATGGATAATGCAGGCAGGATCTAGAACGTACAAATATTAATTTGTCGTTTTGGGTCCTTTTTTATTTGTCTTATAATCTCGATGAGGATTAGCTATGAATTACAACCAAGTTGCAGAAGATGTTGTAAACACATCGTGGCAAAGAGAACGTTTCACACGTCAAACATTATTCAACGCGTTTAAGATTTTTCATTAGTTGATGCAAAATCTAAGATTCATTTTTATCTAACTAATTTTTATCGATTATGAGGCAATCATAATCGATAAATTATATAATTATTATAAATTGATATACAAATCGTAGACAGGAGGATATTTAATGCCAATAGATTACTCAAAACGTTATTTCTGTGTTGGAAGTCAAAATGGTGTCGATGAACCGCAAGATTTTATTAAGAATGGTGAGTGGCGTATTGGTTGGTTTGGTGACGAAAAGAATAGTGACTACAAAAAAGCTTTGCGTTATTTAGAAAGAATGAGAATTGGGGACGACATTTTTCTTAAATCAACATTTACAAAGAAAAATAATTTGCCTTTTCCTAATGTAAATGATCGTACTGCTTCAGTGATGAGAATAATTGCTGCTGGTATTATTGAAGGAATTGAAGATGATGGTCATACTGTTAAAGTAAACTGGATTCATGATTATTCTAATGAACAAAAGTTGTGGTATTTCTATACAGGACGAAATAGTATTTGGGAGCTGGATTTAGTTGGAGGCCGTTTTGCTGAAGAACTTGTAGCTTTTGCATTAAATGAAAAAGATCAAGATTATAGTATGGCAATGAACACTCCGAATTGGTCCCACTTCGTGACTAAGGAAGGGAAAATGACTGAAACAATAATTGCTAAAAATCAGCCTTTAAAACTTGTATACGAAGACTTAAAAAACAAAAAATTATTAGCTTATAAGTTTAGAGACTTTTCGATGGATGTAAGAGATACATCGAAAAGTAATATTAAATGGAAAGATTTGCTGAGACAGATTGCAATTCAAATTGAATTAGACAAATATAATGATATTGAAATCTTATATGATGATGTATTTCCTAATTTAAGTGATGAGAAAAAAGAATATTTTAGTCGCTTTTTGAATAATGCTATTGGTTTCTACAGGAATGAAGCAGATATTCCATTAGAAATTACTAATAGAAATTCTACTAAAGTTATGCGCAATAGCGAGATAAAGTTCAAGGGTAAGTCACTCTGGTTTGGATCCATTGCTGGCATAGACGCTATAGTATTAATTCAAGGGTTAATAAATAAATTTGGTAAGGATGACGATGTATTAAGAATCTATTATATGAATGATGTTGAGTCTGAAATTATTACTGAAGGAGAAGACGATGACCCTGAAACAGTTGTCTTAGAAGAAGGTGCACTTGATAATAAATTAAATACTATTTTATTTGGACCTCCCGGCACAGGTAAAACCTATTCCGTTGAGAGATATAAGAAGAAGTTGCTGGATAATCAGACGAGTGAAGTGGTCAAATATGACTTTGATGGGTTAGGATGGCGACATGCTATTTACTTAGTGTTTAGATCAAATGGATATGAACCGATGTCTATTAAAGAAATAGAAAATACGGAAGTCATTCAAAAATTTGCAGAAACGAAAAATAGTAAAGCGCCATATGGAACGATTAGCACGACAATTATTGAGAATTCTACTTATGAAAGTACAAAAACAGTCTATCGTAGAGGTACTGATTATTTTGAACGCGTAAATAATAAATGGCAATTAACTGAAGTTGGTAAATCTGAATCGGAAGAAATTAAAGAGCCGTACACAGATAACAATGCTTCGACTCAATTTTATGAGTTCATTACGTTCCATCAGTCATTTGGCTATGAAGATTTTATTGAAGGTATTCGTGCAGAGGTAGAGAATGACGTCATTAATTATGTAGTTAGAGAAGGCGTGTTTTTAAAATTTTGTAAAGCTGCGATGCGTGACAAAGAGCAGGGGAATAATAATAATTTCTTGTTTGTTATCGATGAATTTAATCGTGGTAACATTAGTAAGATACTTGGGGAACTTATAACGTTAATTGAAGTTAATAAGCGTATTAGTTACATTGATGGAGAATGGAAAGGTATGCAAGTGACATTGCCTTATTCAGGTGAAAAGTTTGGTGTGCCTGACAACGTATACATTCTAGCGACAATGAATACAGCAGATAGATCATTAGCTACGATAGATACTGCAATTCGTAGAAGATTTGATTTTGTTGAAATGATGCCAGATTCTGAAATAGTAAGAAAGAATGTTGGTGAAGATGGTGCTATCGGTGATATTGATATTGCTGGGATTATGGATGCAATGAATCAACGCATCCAGTATTTATATGATAGAGATCATATGCTTGGACATGCCTTATTCTTAAATATTGAGTCATTAGAAGATTTACAATATAGATTTGAAAATAAAATTATTCCGTTACTTCAAGAATACTTCTTTGATGACTATCAAAAGATAAAAGCGATCCTAAATGATGTAGATAGTATTTATATTAATAAAAAACAAGAGAGCCTAAATAATGTGTTCGATCATCGTTTGATAGAAGAATGGTATGACCAGGATAAAGATATTTATGAACTAAATAATAAAGTTTCAATTGGAGTATTTGAACAATTTATTAGAAGTGTAATTACATATGAAGAGACTGAACATGAATAAAATTAGGAATATTACCATTACCGAATATGGTCGAATTTATGCAGGTGATGTTATTAATAATGTTCAAATTACGAAAGAAGATATTAATGAATTAAAGTTATTCATAGATGAGAATAATGAGAAAGATAAATCAATAAGTAGGATTGAAGAATACTTGAAACCCATTAGAAACGGTATCCAAGCGAATAATTTTGTTGGTGTATTAAGGACTAAATCTGGATTAACAATTGAGATATTACCTAAAATAGCAAATGGACAACATGACTTAAATGATGTGAAGAAACTGTTCATTAAGATGTTATCAACAGTAAAACAAATTAACGGTAAAGCGTTTGAAATGACGCATTTGAGTATTAATGATAATAGCTTAATAGAAATATTTATTGCTATGTTTCTACAAGAGGTAAACGAAATTATTAAACGAGGTTTAAAGTCTGATTATATTGTATTAGAACAAAATGAATCATATTTAAAAGGTAAGCTTAATATACAAAAGCAAATTCAATTGAATAGTTTTAATAAAACGAGATTCCATAGTAAGTTTGATGAATTTGATATTAATATACCTGAAAATCAAATCATAAAAAGTACATTGTTATTTTTGAAGAAAGAATCTATTAATGGTCATAATCAAAAAATGATAAATATGTACTTACATTATTTTGATTCAGTGAGTTCAATACGTGATATAGATAATACTTTCAAAAAGATAAAGAAAAATAGAGAGTATGCTTATTATGATCAAGCTATCATTTGGGCAGAAATATTTTTGAAGAAGAAATCATTTACATCGTTTACAGGTAGCAGTTTAGCATATGCGCTACTGTTTCCAATGGAAAAGGTATTTGAATCTTATGTTGCACATATGATTAAGAATCACCTTTCAAATCATGAAGTATATCTACAAGATAGTCGATATTATTTATTTGATGACGACGGATCTGGAAATAAGCATTACAGATTGAAGCCGGATATTATAATTAAAAATTCTGAGACGAAACTTGTTACAATAGTAGATACAAAGTGGAAGATATTAAATGCAACAGGACCAACACAAAGTGATTTATATCAGATGTATGCATATAATTCACGATATAAACATTATGGTGAAGATGTTAATAAAGTGATATTGCTCTATCCAAAAAGTAGTTTTTATGATGAAAAAGTATTTATTAGTAAAAAGGTTGGTCCAAATAACATGGGAAATTTAAATTCAAAGATTGAGGTTGTTTTTATCAACTTGTTTGATACGAGTTGGATTGAAAAGATAAAGAATAGAATAAATGAATAATACAGTTTATTTGAAAAATTAATATGAATTTCATTGGAGCTGATCCGTTTGATTAATCAGTTAAAAGGTGTGATTTACGGATTTATTGTTGGTGATGCTTTAGGTGTACCAGTAGAATTTAAGCCACGGGGTACGTTTGAAGTCAATGATATGATTGGTTATGGAACATACGATTTACCACCTGGTACTTGGTCGGATGATTCTTCTTTATTGTTATGTACGATGGAACATATGAATGAAAACAGTACACTTGATGACTTGATGCAAAAGTTTGCAGATTTTGATTATAGAAATTATATGACGCCATTTGGAGAAACGTTTGATATCGGCATTACAACGCATGAAGCTTGTCAAAACTTTGAATATTTGAAGCGTAGTGCTACCGACTGTGGTCTATCGGGTGAATATGACAATGAGAATGGCTCTCTAATGCGAATTATACCAATTGTTAAGATGACTTTAGATTTTCCGGTTGAAGATAAGTATAGAGTGGTATCAGATTATAGCAAACTCACACATGGGCATGAACGATCTATAATGGGCTGTATGATTTATATTTTAGTGGTAGAAACATTGTTAGGTAATGTTGATAAATCAGAGTTATTAAATCATGTTCAAATACAGTTAGAAGAACTGGGTAAGGACTATTTTGCTTATTATAGAATTTTCAATGGATTAGAGAATCTTGATGTAGATGAAATAAAGTCAACAGGCTATGTTGTAGATACTTTAGAAGCGGTCCTTTATTGTTATTTGAATCATGAAACGTATCAAGAAGGCGTTTTTGCAGCTATCAATCTTGGAAACGATACAGATACTATTGATGCATTAACTGGTGCATTGTTTGGTGCGACATCTGGTTATGTTACAGAAATAGATAATTTCAAATCACGCTTGGCTAACTTAGAAAAAATCGAAAGTATTATAGAGTTGTATTGTCACAATAATAGGTAATATTATCTACATTTAATTGTCTCTAGCTATAGTAATTAGTTAATTTCTAAATATTGTTTTATTATATTGATGATTATTGATAAATCCGTTAAATATGGTCCAGGTTTACGTTAGGCATTAAATGGACAATTTGAAATTGAAGATTTCGCTGGTTAAGATACTTGAGATAAAGTCGTTTCAAATTTATTTCCTGACCTAAGTAATAGATAAGATACGCCAGAAAAGCTTGTTTAGAAAAATAAGCTTAATGAATTAGGAACAAATACATGCAAAGGATTTTATGATTATTCTAAAGTTGATTTAGTAATGCAGAAAAAGGTCGCCAGAAACAAATGATTGAAATATCGATTACTAAGAATAGATAAAAATCGATAAAAATCATATTAAAGTTATAAAATTAAAAAGCAAGATTTCTATATGTAGAAATCTTGCTTTAAAATACGTAACTTAACTAAAAGTTTCGACTTTTGTGTTCACTCTAGACAGGTGAACTTTTTTTATCACTAAAAGGTTTGGTTTTACAAAATATATTTTAATATTAATATTCTATATTTGGCATTGCATTTACTTGTTTTTGATAACGCTTAAGCGCATAAAAACCAGCACCACTAATAATTGTTACGATTAATAATTTTTTCAAGCTCACCATTCCTTTATTTTAGCTATTTATTATTTTGGTAATAATTCAGTTCTAAATCTTTTGATGTTTGTTGACGAATTTTTTTCATCAATTCTGTGTCATCAATAAGTGATTGACCATATGACGGTATCATTTCTTTAATTTTAGGTGTCCATTCAGATTCATATTCAGG
>CAACWL010000097.1_pt1 | contig 23833 bp, 30 predicted proteins | sample 2275641 | NCBI WGS metagenome assembly CAACWL01 (sample SAMEA5312462, study PRJEB27640) | indoor metagenome | biome: indoor environment; feature: uncontrolled; material: polymer tiles stone | place: Germany | collected 2014-07-07 | reverse complement strand
AAACCATCCATTGATAAAATGGATGGTTTTTTTAGTATGTAGAAATTAAGTTAGTATTCTTTCTTGTCTTATATTCTGCTTCCGTTTGTGCTGTTAAATAAACCGCTCCATAAATCATTTCATCGGCCTCACAACCTAGATGTTTTGATAACTCTGGGTGTAGTAAAGGAGGTTGTGTTTTAATACAGCTGCCTATCTTTTCTTCATATAAAGCTAATGAAAGTGTCTGCATAAAACCGCCAATCGCAAGAACATCTTCTAAATTTTCTTTTTGACGTCGATCACGTGGACCAACAATTAACAATATACCAGCAAGTATTTTTGTTTTATCTACATGCTGAATTTTTTTCTCAGCATTATTCTTAAATGCAACGTCAGCAAACGTCTGTGCATAGTTTTCTAATCTTTCCTTTTTAACCCACACAATGCGCCATGGTTCACGCATACCGTGATTAGGTGCAAATGTCGCTAATTCAATCGCACGTTCTACAGCACTATCTTCAACAATCGTATCAACATACTGTTTAATACTTCTTCTATTTTTTATAGCATCTTTTAATTCCATAAAAAATACCTCCTCATAATTGATAACCATTATCAATTATAAAGAAGTATCATTAATTTGTAAATTATGATTTATAAAGCACAATCTGATCATGTATATCTTTAATATGAATTTGACCTGGTGCAACAGGATTGCCAACATAGCCAAAGGTCATAGATGATCCAAATATCCCACAAGCCACTCGTGTAATCTTTCCGATTTCTCCCATTGCTATACCGATGATATTTAAATTACAGTTTTGTTTTGTTTCATAAACTGCTGACATTAAGTTAAGCACATCTTTACCATCATTCGGTTTAACCGCTAGCTTACAGTAATCTGCATCTAGTTTACTCATGCGATTATAAATCGCGAGCATATCTTTAATACGTGGAGTGAATTCATATTCATGGTGACTAATTAACACTAAAATATTATTCGCACGTGCCAATACCAATAATTTATCCATATAGTCTTCATATATCATTAATTCTAAATCGATAATATCACATAACTTTTTCTCTATAACTTCTTTAATAAGTTCAAAATAAGCATCCATCGTTATTTTTGTCTTGTTATTCATATCTTCTGTGCGATATGTAAATAAAATTTGTTTTGATGGAAATTTATCCTTTATAAACGCAATCTCAGATTCATAAAATTCAATTGAACCTTGCGCTAAGTCAGCACGATATTCAACGACATCGAAATAATCAATATATTCGACCGCTTCATTAATCAATTTTTCATCTGTGTTTTGTACATCTGATAACGTCAATATTACCTTTGGAATTGCACTACTCTGCTCTGTCAAAATAAGTCCTCCTTTTATTCATCCAATAATTAAAGTGAAAGTATGGTAAAATAGATAAGTGCTGTTAATTATTGAACAATCTCTTAAATCTATTTTACCTTACTTGATTAATAAATTGTATCAATTATACCCATATTATAAGTCCACAAGAATTTAATTTGGAAAGCACAGTGAATAATATATGGAGGATAATAATGAAAACACTATTTGATTTAAAAACCTTACCAGGATGGAAAATAGATAACCACACGAAGATAGCCATTCGTTTAGTAGAAAACGAAGACTATATCGCTATTACAAAACCCATATACAAAAGCCATAGCATAATGGACGTTATCGAATTCACTAAAGATAGTGAAGATAATATCACTTTTAAAAATAGGAACAATAATAATCAGATTATCGTAACGATTGATGAAAATGAGAAGACCATTCATATCAATAATAAAGCATAGTGCCCTATAAGGTATTATGCTTTATTATTGATATATGTGTTTCAATTTGTTATATTTAAATATGCTAGTTATTTTATTCATACTATCTCGGGGGCGTTACGGATTCGACAGGGGTCACTTGGGTTGGTATAGCGTGTCGGAGGGTTGTCTTCGTTATCAACACAACAGTTATAATAACTGGCAAACAAGATAATTTAGCAGTAGCTGCGTAATAGCACTCTGCATCACCTAACCGCATCGCCTATGTGCCGTTAACGTGATTCAACTTAAGTAGGATACGCTCGTCACTGCCGTTTGAAGTCTGGCGAGAAGAGATTAATCAAGCTAGCATTGTCTTCGGGTGTCAGTCCCCTGAGACAACGCGAAACCTTAACGACTAGACTACACACGTAGAAACATTTGTATCAGGATCTCTGGACGCGGGTTCAACTCCCGCCGTCTCCACTATATAGCCTATAACCCTTGTGGTTATGGGCTTTTTATTTTTGTTGCCCCAGTATTGCCCCAGCACATAAAAATACACCCTAAAAAAATAAGATTTTAGAGTGTATCAATTATAAATATTTCACTATATCTTTTTGTGTACTAGGGTACAAATGCCCGTATCTATTCATTACTTCAGTTGTGTCAGCATGTCCTAATCGCTAGGCTATTATCATTATATTAGCACCATGATTAATTAAATGTGAAGCGTGGCTATGCCTTAATTCATGGATAACAATACGTGGGAATGTTTGCCCGTTTGGTAAGTTATCATCTAATACGTTAAGTGCAGTTGTAAACCATCTATCAATGGTTGATTCACTGAATGACTTAAAGAACGTTCCAAATAATACATAATCCTCTTTATAAATATTATTATCCTTATACCATGACTGATATTCTGTTAGATCGTCCATAACATGTTGTGGCAAATATATATCACGTATCGCTGCTTTAGTTTTAGGCGTTGTTACAGTGCTGTGATAGTCCGTTTTATCTATGTGGATATAGTTATCACTAAAGTTAATATCACGCCATGTAATAGCCCTTATTTCACCTTTCCTAGCACCTGTATAAAATAGCAATTTAAAGAAAAGTTTTTGTTGAATAGTTGGTAATACTTCCACAAATTCACTAAACTGTTCAACAGTCCAATAAGTTCAATCGTTTGTTTGATTCTACCTCAAAATTGCCAACAAGTGATGCCACATTCTGCTTTAGATCATGATACTTCATAGCGTGATTAAGTATAGAAACAAGAAACATATGCATCTTCTTTAAATATTTGAACTGCACCCTGTCAAGTAGATAACTAAATAATAAAAAGTGGTTGCATTACAATGAAAAATATGTTATAAAATAATTGAAAGTTATCAAATGATAATTTTAAGTAACTGGAGGTAGATATTATGTTAAAAGATAAACCAAAAACTTCTTATCACATTAACTATTCACCTCGAATTACTGAGTTAAAAAGCATTGATTTATTGTCTAGAGAATTCAATAATAATAAATTTATTGAATTTTCTTCGCCACTTACGTGGGATTCATACAAAAAAGCTATAGATATATCGAAAAATATTGAGAAAAAATAATTCAAATAATTATCATTTGATAACTCAAACAACTTTAGGAGGTGGTGTGAAAATTAATGACACTAATTTTTCTAAACATATTCCGTGGTTGTTTGATATTATAAGTTAAGAAGTGGAGTAGTATATGACTAGAAGCGATCAAAAGGCAATTACATTTAAAATAACAACTAAGGAATATGAAAAAATCAAACAAATAGCTAAGTCTTGTCATATGTCTCCAACGGAGTTTTCAAGACACCAAGCTCTAGGTAATCAAATAACACCAACAGTGTTGGAAGTTACAGATTCAGAAAATCATGTTTCATCTCACCAATTTAATTTATTAGAAAAGGCATATGTAAAACAAAAAGCTAAAAACCTTAAAATCACTAAAGATTATCAAAAGGCTATAGAGAATATTCATAAAGATTATGAAAAAGTATCTATAGTAAACCAACTGATACCATATATACAAATAGATGGAACAATTGATAATGAAGCATTAAAAAATGATAAAGATTTGTTAACTGCGTTAAGTCAATTAGATTACTGATAATAAGTGGTGATTGACCTTGTTTTTAAAAGATATTGTTGAAACTATAAATCAATATAAAGATGGTAAAATTAAAACTAATGATATATTTAAAAACGTCGAAAATGACAAACTACCTTTTTTAGATTTTTCTAAAGTTTATCAAAATGATAAAACAAATTTAAATAAGGAGTGAAGTTATATGTCAAACTTAACACCATTTAATAAAAATATTTTTGACTTTTCACCATCAAGAATATTTGATGATCATTTTAATTCGCTATTTAAATATTTTAATACAGCTATTCCAAAAACGGATTTAAGGGAAACAAATAGCGAGTATATTGTTGATATTGATTTACCTGGTATCAATAAAGAAAATATTAATTTAACTTATGAAGACAATACACTGTACTTAAGTGCTATACAAAGTAATGAAAATGAACAAAAAGATAATAATGGGAACACTGTGTTTACAGAAAGATCAAAATCACAAATAAGTAGGTATTATCATTTACCAAATGGAGATGAGGACAATATTAAAGCAGATTTTGAGAATGGTGTATTACATGTATCAGTTCCCAAACTAAATTCTATTAACAAAAAATCTAAAATAATTGATATTCAATAAATAAATTAATAATACTCTTTGACTAATGTGCTAACTACAAATTGAGGGAGAAATTCATATGATTGAATTTCTCCCTCTTTTAATGGAAGCTATATATTGGATTATCTAGTCTTACTTAAGTGCTATCAAACTGTAAAAAAGTCAAGAATAGTTTTCAAAAGAACTAGAAAATTTGTAAAAAACATCTATACGAATAAGTAAATTCTACAATAATTGGTGGCTATTTTTTATACTATAATTTCATTAGGCGAAAGAGGTCTTAAGAACATATAACCAACTATGTTACTTGGTAATCTTTTTATTTGTATTTTGTTTATTATTGTTAAAATTACCTTTGCTTAGCGAATTTATTTTTATTTTTCCAATACATTGTATATTCATCGTTTCCAGTTTCATCTTCACTTAACTCTTCAATTTTAAAGTGGTTTTTCTTATAAAAATTAACTGCTTTTTTGTTCTCTTTATATACTTTTAGAGATAGGTATTCTTTTTCTTTTTGAAGATATTGTAATAGGTTTGTTCCTATATTTTGATTTCTTTCATTCTCATCAACAAACATACCTGCTATATAATTATCAACTAAACCACAAAAACCTAAAATATTTCCATTTTTCGTATATACAACTATTTCCGCCTCTTCGAATGCATTAAGGACATCTTCGTAATTATTATGCCAATATTGGGCATCAATAAAATTATGAGTGGTTATATTGGAATTCAACCAGATTGCTCCTAGTTTATTTAGGGTGTCTTTGTCTTTTTTATCTAATTTAAATATCACTTTTGTTCTCCTCTTTGATAATAAAAAATTTGGAAGTTTATATAATTCTAAAAATTTTATGAATTAGTAGTCTCAAATGTCATTTCATATAAGTCTTTATCATCTAAATTAACAAACTCTTCAATATTTACTCTATATGTGATACTATTTTGTTTTTTAGATATTTGGCTATAATATCTTATATTTATATACATATTTATTGTATAACCATTATTTTCTATTGTATTTTCAAATTCTTCAAATGCTTTTTTATTAATAGGCATTAGATAAAATTTATTACTAGGTAAAACATTAATGTGTTTTTCTTGTAATACTTCATTCTCATTTAAATAAACTGTTATATCTATGTTTTTAGCAGTTCCACCACCTAAATTTTGTAGTTTAAAAGCTGTATTAACGTAGTCAGAATCAGTTTCAGTTAAATTTTTTAATTTTAAACGTTTTGCTTTTTCAATTATAATCTGGTCAAAGGCCAAAAATGGTATAAAAGAAATTTTAATTTGTCTTATTTGTATCATTACTGAAATGAAATATAAAATAGCCATAATAAACGTACCAATTGAACCAATCGCTTGTAAAATGTTTAACATAATGAACTCTCTTTATAATAATGTTAGTCATCATTCTACTCTATTCCTACAATACAATCCATACTCAATGTTACATTTAATAGTATTTGATAACATTGATTAGTTTATATAGCCTACGTGTTACTTTCATGTATGGACTTATTAACAAGCTATCACTGCCAATTGTTACATTTTATTATACCTGCGTTGTCATATTGGGTACGCAGGTCAAGAAACTAAAGTACTAAATGAGTACCACAGATAATAAGGTGTCGTCATAATACAGATCCCTTTATAAAAGGACGCCCCAAATTCTGTGCGTTTGATGATGGAGTAGCAAATCATTACACCATCAAAATAGTATTGTATTATACACATTCCTATTTTAGAAATATGTATATACAGATATATGATGCCACTACTAATGAAATTATTTATAAGATAGTCGTGAATCACGTCATTAGATCATAAATAACTCTTTACTCATTGTGATTCTGACAACAGTTAATACTTTTATGTGGATAGTTATAGGCTAACTTGCCTAGAAATCGCTTTGAGTGAAGCCATGTATATGCATTGTTCGGGACATTATTGTATTATTAAGATAAAAAGGTGAGAGAATGAAAGATAAAATACAGTTTGTAATAATTGCATTATTAGGTATTGTGGCATTTATACTATTCTTTGGTTTTTTTTAAGTAACATTGATCCAGATAATAAATTAGAGGCATACACATTAGCAATATCATTTGTTGGTATATTTGCTACATTTGGTGGGGCGTATTTAGGTGCGAAGATATCAGGGGAAAATGCATCTCAAATAGCTAAAAAAGAACGTATAATTAGTAGCGTAATGAATAACTTAGAGTTCAATAAAGATATTTTAAATGATTTTAATTTTATTATCGCAAATGATTTAAAAGAAATTATTGAAATGAATAATTTGCAAGATATAGACTCATTAATAGTATTTTATAACAAATTAACAAGATTAAAAAATAATCTTGAATCGATTATAAAAAGTGGAAAACAAAAAGGAGTGTTTTCACTTATCATGTTTGATTATGAAAACTTAAAAGTGTATTTAGATTCGTTATTGAAAATAGTGCAAAATGAATACGATCAAACATTTAGTTTAGTAGGAAAATCGATTGGTTTAAAAGAAGTTGATACGGTAGTTGAATTTAGTGATCAAAATTATATATGTTTTGAAGAACAGGACAATGGGAGATTTGTAATAGCAAACATATCTGGTAGTGAAAAGAATGTAAGTGTGGATATGGAAAAATTAAATTCAATGTATAAAAAAAGTGATATAAATACAGAAATTATTTTTAAAAATATACATAAAGTTAGAAATACATGGGAGAAATTTACTTTTAAAGATGTTCGAGATATCAACAGTTTTATTAATTATTATTATAAAATATAAAATATCTTAACTTGTACAATTGAGAGGGAATGTGAAAGTTGGCTATTGGTCATAATTTGGTCATAATGAGATGAAAAAGTGTGTGTAAATGGATGTTTTTAAAAATAGAAACGTTGATATAATAGGGTTTTAAAAGTGCTATTTATCACAATTAATTATTAGATTATATAGTTGATTTACATGGAAAATTTAATATGTTAGACTTGATTTATAGATTTGATTCTCTTTCCACATATACAAATTAAATCTTAATATGATGTTTTTGATCCCGTCACTTTATGTGATGGGATTATTTTGTAAGTAGTAATATTCTGTGTTTTTTGACGTGAAAGAATGGTCATAATGAAATAATAAAGTGTTGCCCCAAATTTTATGTTTTTTCTCAATTTATACATTTCAAGCACAATCAGTAATGCAATCAAAACGTTGTCATATCAATACTTGAAGCGTATTTTAAATATTTTAATTATCGTTATAAAGAACTCCCGCCGTCTCCATTATATAGCCTATAACCCTTGTGGTTATGGGCTTTTTTATTTTTGAGTGCACAAATATTGCCACAGTAAACCCCTCTCATCCGCAATGATTGAGAGGGGTTTTTGTCTTGTTTTTATGTACTTGTGTTTAATTTTTTAAATTTACTTTTATAAAATGTTACCAATACTAATGATAACCAAGATAGAATAATCACTATTTTAATAGACCAAATAATATGTGCATTATTAATATATAAGCTAGCCAATGAACTTACATTTGTAAATATTATAAGACCTCCAACTCCTATTGCAAGGACACTAACTGGTAAAGATTTGACTAACCAAGCTGATATAGGAGCAGCTACTATGCCACCTAAGCTTAGGGATAATACTAAAATCCAATTGATTGATGACCAATCTAAAAATATTAAAAAACCTATCGAAGAAGCAATAGTTACAAAAAATTCACTTGCTGAAACTGTACCAACAACGTACCTTGGTTCTAATTTTTTACTTGATAATAACATAGGTGTGTTTACGGGTCCCCAGCCACCACCTCCAATTGAATCAAGTAATCCAGCTACTGCAGCTTGTGGTACTAAAACAAAATTAGATATCTTTTTTACACCAGTAATTTTTGGTTCATCTGGTTTATTTTTAAATAGAAATTGGTAAATGATATAAATACCTAAAGATAATAAGAAAATTGAGATAAATGGTTTGATGAAATCACCATTAATATTACTTAAAAAGAATGCACCTATAAATGCAGCAATTGAACCAGGGATAGCAAGTTTCAAGACTGATGGCTTGTGGACATTTTTAAACTTTAAATGTGATGTTCCAGCTGCGGCAGTCGTAAGAATTTCGGCAAAATGGACTGTTGCTGATGCTATAGCAGGGGCAACTCCAAATGTAAGTAACACTGATGCAGATGAAGCGCCATATCCCATTCCAAGGGAACCATCTACTAATTCTGCTAAAAATCCAGCTAAAGCAAATATAATAATTTTATTCATGTAATAGCCTCCAGTTAATCATTAATTATATTAATCCTATCTGTTTACTAAGGATTAGTACATATAGTATCTTTTATTTATACTTATGTCAATAATATTTATAATTATTATTGTTTAATACAAAATTTATTAGTAATAAATTTTTTGATTTATGGTTAAAATTTTGTGTTTAGCATAGAGATGTTAATGTTCTGTTTTAGTAGAATTAGGATATTTAAATGTAATCTATTAGTGAAGCTATATCGTTAATTTAAGATAAAAATAAACAAAAAACTTTTAAGTTATTTAATTACTGATGTATTTATGATGATTAATCATATAAAATTTTAAAAATTAAATTTAGTGCTTTCATTTTTGAGAAAATAGGTTATTATTATAGATAATATGAAACTTTTAAAGAAATATGTAACGGGATAGAATACTGCTTTTTAGTTCTTCAATAAAAAATATAATACATGGAGGAAAGCGGAATGGATGAAATGCAAAAAAGGGAATGGGAAGAATTCCAAAATTACAAGAAAAATAAAGGGAAAAATAAAAAGAGATGGTTATGGGGATGTGGCGGTTTCTTAGGTATTTTCGTTATTTTAGCGATAATTTTTGGGGCATGCTCAATGATGTTCAGTAATGTGGATTTTGAAAGTACGGGGAATAATACAAATTCGACTTCTAAAAAGTCAGATGATGTAGATGAAAATAATAATGACTCTAATGATGATTTATCAGATAGTAACAATGATAACGAATCTAATTCATCAAACAATGACAATAATGAATCTGATTCATCAAGTAATGATAATAATGATGACGGTGTGAGTAGAGAATTTAAAAATGCATTAAAAAGCGCACAAGATTATCAAGAATTTATGCCTATGTCAAAAGCTGGTTTATATGATCAACTAACTTCAAGTGCGGGTGACCAATACCCTGAAGATGCAGCTCAGTATGCGATTGATAATTTAGATGCTGACTATAAAGAAAATGCATTAAAAAGTGCTGAAAATTATCAAGAATTTATGCCTATGTCTGACAAAGAGTTATTTGATCAATTAACTTCTGATGCGGGTGATCAATATACACAAGAAGAAGCACAATATGCGATAGATAATATTGAAAATCATATATCAGATGAAGATTCAGATGATGAAGATACTGACGATGAATATGATACTGTCACACGTAGTAACGTAATGGACATAGTAGAAGACTATGAAGGAAGTATATTAGATACTGATACTTATACGTATAGAGAACCTGAAAAGAGAGATGACGGTAGTTGGGGATTCGCATTTTATACTAAAGACGGTGAACTAGCAGGTTCATATATAGTAGATGAAGAAGGCATTGTCACTAAATATGATGAAGATGGTGTAGAAGAATAAATTGAATTTGTATGATTAATAAAAAAGTCCTAGCTAATTTGATTAGTTAGGACCTAAAAAAATAAAAATAAAAAAGTAATAGCTCATCAAATAGAGATGGGCTATTTTTATAGTTATATATTATAAAATTTAGTAGTTACTTTATTAATTATGTATTTACTTTCATTAGATATAGTAATTGTATATTTTTCATCAATGATTTCTAGAACTCTGATAAATTCATTATTAAGTATGATTCTTTGATCAAAAAAATCTTTACTAAGTATATTATTTAATATATTTTCTCTATATGAATTTAATTTAGTTCTTGTACCTTGGTATTTCGACCAATCTCCTAGACTATTAGGTTCTTCGCCAATATCTAAATACCATAAATAACAAAGAATATTAGCCATCATATTAATGGAGTAATTAACATAATGAAACTCTTCTCTTTTTTCTCTTTTATAAGTTTCAATTAGATAAGCTAAATATTTATTTCTTATATAAGCTATTCTTTCTGGTGAAATAGTCACAGTTTTATTTGCCAGAATTTTAATTTGTGATAAAAAATCATTATCATCTTTTAAAATATAGATATTATTCATCCAAATACTTGGTGTAATTTCATCTTTATAGAAAATAAACACATCTATTTTTAATAAATCATCTAAATGTAAAACAGAAAAGTTACTTGTTTTTTCTTCTATAAATAATATGTTTTCAAATAAATCAATGAACTCGCATATGAATTTTTCTCTCTTAGCATCATCATTTATAACAATCCTTAAATCTATATCTGAATAGATATCAGAATCATTCCTTGCAAGACTGCCACCATAAAATGCTGCAAGTATTTCATCTTTTTTATTTATATAATGGTCTATCATAATTTTATATTTTTCCACCATAATCACATCCATTCATCTAGTAAATTTAAAAATAAGATCTTTAAAAGTAATTTTACATTAGAATGGTAAAGCAAGCTATAAGATTACTTTGATAAAACAAATTATAAAAGAATTTAATAAAAGTAATGTAAGATATATAGAATTTTATTATTTTAGTGTATCATTATTATATAGTAAGAGAATTATAATATATAAATAAGGAGTGATAAGCGTGGGATGGCGTCGTTGTCCAAGATGTAATTCAGGTGCAGTTATTGAACAATCTAGTAGTTGCTTAGGTTGTTTAGTAGGGGTTAGTATTGTATTTGTCTTGATGGTTATTTTGGGTTCAATAGTATCTGGTAGTTTTAAAAGTAGTCCTTTTAGTACTACATTTTCTATAATGTTTTCTCTTTTAATACCAGCATTCTTTTTCTACATAAATATTAAGTTTGGTTATTCTCTATATTGCAAATCATGTGAACTACATTTTAAACCTAATAAAAAATAGTAATATAAAACTTATATTTATAATATACATTATTCTATTTGAGCAATTTTAAAATTCTAATAACAGTAATAAGAAAATCGTTTCGAAACAACTAATATCATCGTGTGATATTGGTTGTTTTTTATGAAAAAATTTAATAGGGATTCACTGACTATATATGAATTTTAATGTTTTTAATAATAATGAATAGTAAATGTTGAAAATACAATTTAGTCCTATTAAAATTGTAAAAAATAGGTATTGTAGATTGTATATAGGTTAAAGGAGCAATGTGGAATGGATAAGGGAAATCAAAAGATTGAAAGAGGAAATGGTTGGCTTTACGCACTTTTAAGTTGTTTAGGTGTAGTTATCACTGCACTCACAATTGTTGGTGTGATTATAATTTTTTTATTCATTGCTATTGATGATGAGATTGATGAAAAAGAAGAATTGCATAAAGCGCGTAAACAAATTTCGAATAATATTTATAAATTAGGCGATACGGTTGAGGATGATGGAGTAGAAATAACATTGGTTAAAGCTGAATTTGTAAAGTCTACTGATGATCTAGACTTTCCACCGAACAATGGTAAAGCTTTGAAAGTTTATTTCAAATTTAAGAATAATAATGATGCACAAGTACGAATTCAAAATGATGGTTTTACCATGAAAGTTAATGGAGAAAACTATCAAGAATGGTTTGGTAATAGTGATAGGGCAGTTGGTTTCTCACATCAACTAAATAAAGACAATACAGGTTCTGGGTATATCGTATATGATGTACCTGATAATGATAAATATACTTTGGAAATGAACTTTATGCCAAATATTGAGCCGACTCAAGCAAAATGGGAAATTAATAGTTCGAGTATTTCTACGGTGAATAACACATCTAATAAATATACTGTAGAATCTTCTGATATTAAACCATAGTAGAAGATTATAAGGAAAGTACATTAGATATTTATAAGTATAGAGAACATGAAAAGAAAGATGACGGTAGTTGGGTATTTGCATTTTATACTAAAGATGATGATTTTGCAGATTCATATATAGTAGATGAAGATGTTGTAGAAGAATAAATTGAATTTGTAAATTTAATAAAAAGTGAGCAAGTTAGAGAGAGGATGGCTAATTTCTTATACAGGGTGATGTCTATGGTTATAGTTGTTACTCCTAGAAAAAACAGCATGTCGGACTATTAGCTTTTAATAATAGTATTTACTGTCATTGCTTTAGTCATGATTAAAGAAAATCAAAAAACATCACTAACTTTGACCGAGTTTGATGGTTATTTAAGCATTTATACAAAGTCACCGTCTTTTTAACATACTCACTTGGGTGATGCACAATATGTTTATCACCTTTTTCTATATAAAAAGTATATACTAATCAAGTGTAATTAGATTATAATCAAGTTAATAACATTTTACTTATATTAGGGGGAGAAATATGAAAAAGCTAATTGTTTTATTATTATCATCATTACTAGTATTAGGAGCATGTGGAGAGAAAAAAGAAGAATCAATTTTAGATCCTGCACCAAAAGATGAGAAAAAAGACAAGAAAGAAACTAAAAAAGAAGATAAAGAAAAGAATGATTCAAAAGACAAAGAAACAACTAAGGAATCAGACTCTAAAACAGAAGAAGAGTCTACTGAAGAAAATATAACTAATGAGCAAGAATCTCCAAACGAACAAGAGTCAACTAGCACAATTGATTATAATAATATAACTGATAGAAATTCATTAGTTCAAATTTTGAATGGTAATTATACTGAAGAGCAGAAAATTATTGCATACAATAGTGCAGTTTCAAATGGTGTTATCCCTCAAGGTAATGTACTTGAAGGGCCAGCACAAGCTGCGTATGAAAGTTCATTAAGAGTTGAAAGTGGACAAGAAAAATCTATTTATGACGAACAAGCTAATGAAGATGAAGAAGAAACTTATGATTATGAGAATAATGGTGTATACAGAACTCCTGAAGAACAAGCTGCACATGAAGAATGGGTAAATGGACAGGACGAATGGAATAATGCAACCGAAGCTGAAAAAGAAGAAATTATGAAACGAGACGTTGAAAAATATGGAAATGAATATGATTCAGCTGATTATGAATAATAGGTTTTCGCTAAAAACATAAAAAATAATCAGTACTAACTTTGACCCGATTTTGAAATTATTTAATAGCTCTTTATGAGGTAATCTATAGGAGGTGTTACTTTTGACAAATAAAGCATATGTTGAATTTTATATTGATTGGTATTGTATGTTTCATGACTTGTATGAATATGAAGTAAACCTCGGATCAGGCTTATATGGAGATTTTAGAAAAGAATTTCAACCATATTTTCGCATGATTCGAAATGATGGAGAGCATACTAGTTTTTTTGGTGTTAATAAAGATCAGTCAGAAGAACGGGTAAAGAAAATAAAAAGTAATACTAATCATTGTTTATATGAGTTGTATCACATGTTAAAAGGCAAAAAAGTATATGATTTATTATTTGACCCAAAAGAACATTTTATTGAATTCCAAAGTAACCAACCAAGTTATTGTAATAACGTATTATATGATTTAGTAAAAGATTATTTCAATAGCGAACCTTATTATCCTTATTCTGAGATACTGAATGTACCAGTAACAGATGCAGATCAAGAAATCATTGATGCGTATAGAAAAGTTTTTGCAGGGGGAGATGTAAAGACTTATCTTTCCATAGATGAACATACAAATAGAACATATGAATTACGTATTACTTTAGATAAAGAAGAAGAGAGCCGTCAGAAAATTGAATCCTATGAAAAGGAAAATAATATTTTATTATAAATGCTTTCCCAACTCTAGATACTAGAGTAATTGAATAATAAAATGAATGTTTACGTCTAATAAAAAGTCCTAGCTATTTAATTAGCCAGGACTTTACTTATATTTAAAAAACTACTTTTGTTTTTGAAGTATGACAATTGGGATTAATATTAATGAGAGTATGCCACCCCATATAGAAAGGAATGCATAGCTACTATTTGCTACTATCATACCTGATATTGCACCTCCTGTTGCTCCGGAAAGTGCGATGAATATACCGATTTTACCTTGTATTTTTGCTCTGTTATTTGGTGTAGTGGAATTTACTATTTGGGTTGTTCCACTAATAAGTCCAAAATTCCATCCGATCCCTAATAATGAAAGTGCTATTGAAAGTGCAATAATGGAGTGTTCAGGTGCTGATGCAGCTAGTATTCCTGATGCTAATAATGTAATAGCTGATGCGATACTCATTTTTGTCACACCAATTTTATCTACTAATGTTCCAGTTATAAGTAAAGGTAAGTACATTGAACCGATGTGAATACCGATAACCATTCCGATTGATGATAACGAATGTCCATTATATTGCATATGAATAGGTGTCATTGTCATTATTGCGATCATAATCATTTGCGTTAAAATCATTACAAATGCACCAATCATAATACCTTTCTGATTGTTATTTAATGGTGAAGTAAGATCATTTTTATGATTACTTCTCATATATTTCGACACTAAATATGGGTCAGGTCTTAACATTATAAATAAAATTGTACCAGCAATAATATAGGAAGCTGCTGCGAGTATAAATGGGCCGGATAATGGTGGTAAATTGATAAGTTTTGCAAAATTACCGGTCGTTTCTGCTAAGTTAGGTCCTAATACTGCACCAAAAGTAGTCATAACCATTGTGGTACTAATTGCTTTACCTCTTTGTTTAGGTTGAGCTAAATCTGTACCTGCATATCTAGCTTGAAGATTACTTGCAGAACCTGATCCATAAATTAGTAATGATATAAATAGTAACCAAATATTTTCAGTTATAGCTGAAATAATAACGCCGATTGCGCCAAGTCCACCTAAAGCAAAGCCAAAGGATAATCCTATTCTTCTCCCATATCTTTGAGAAAATAGCCCTACTAAATATGCTGCACCAGCTGAACCAAATGTGAATAAAGCAGTGGGGATCCCTGTGTATGCATCTGTACCTAATATATCTTTAGCTATTAAAGCACCTACTGTTAAACCAGCAGCTAAACCAGCACCTCCAAACACTTGTTATAAGCTAACAATAAAGAGTATTTTTTTTATAATACTTTTGACGTTCCTCTAAATTAGTGCTTAAAAGTTCTATATATTTATTATGTTTATTCATCGCTTTCCTCCTTTATTAAAAGGTTGGTGAAATATATACTTTTTTTAAAATTATATATCAATGTTAACAATTAGGATATAGATTAATTAAAAAGTATTAGGTGTATCAAAAAAAGACAAGAAAACTGTTATTAGCAGAATTCTTGTCTAGGTATAGAGTTAATTATTTCTCCAATCTAAATATACTGATGGCTAAGCCGATTAAGACGGTGCCTATTGCATAGTCGAGGATGGATTTGAATTTGTGATTATTAAATAATTGTCTTATGTAGTTAAATAGAAAGCTACAGATAAAGAACCACACAAATACTGTGATGATAAATAAAGAGGATAGAATGATTATTGTCATTGATCCATCTTGTTTTGTAATAAATTGAGGTAATATACTCACATAAAATAGTATTGCTTTTGGATTAAAAATTGTACTTAAAAATCCTTGTTTATATGATGATGTCAGACTAATATTCGTCTGTATTGTAGGTTCAGTTGTAATGTGAAAAGTCTTTTTAGCGTTTAAAATGGTCTTAACGCCTAAATAAGCAATGTAAACAGAACCTAATATTTTGATAGCACTAAAAACATAATATGATGTTGTTAATATAAAAATTAATCCAAATGCTGCTAAAGCTGAATAAAAAACATGTGCACTCGATATACCTAAGCCAGCCATAATGCCATTTTTAGCATTTCCTTTTAAAGTATTATTCAATACAATGAAGAAATCTGGTCCCGGAATAATAATGATCATTAATGCAATAACTACGAAACTTAACCAATTATCCATATATGCAACACCTCTTATTGATGATTTGTTTTAAATAATATAACAAAGAAATATTAAAATAACTATACTATTTTATAATTAAGTGGTATATTCGACTGAAATTAATAATTATTTTAGGAGTATTATATGAATTTTGGTAAATATAGAGTGGATTCAACCTGGTTAAGTATGATTGTTGGAGTTGGATTTGTATCATTATTTGCACCATTTATGTGGTTTTCTGTTTTAGCATTAGTATATTTCGCATACAGAAGAGGTGCTATTGAAAAAGATTAATGTTTGTAGGTAAAACTAGTTATGACAGTATGACTAGTTTTTATATTAAATTTAAAAGGAAGTTTAACAAAGAACCTAAAGTTAATAAAATTCCTAAAGCAAATATAAATATATTGAAGATACTTTTGCCTTCCCAGATAAATATGATAATGCTTATAAGTATTAGCGTAATGCCACATATTAAGTACATAGTGCCTCCGTCTGATTTAACAGATTGAATGTTTTTTTGAATATCATTATTTTATCATAAACTTTTAATTAAATAGTCTTTAAACTTACGAAGTTGACATATAAATTTTTTTATTATAACATTTAAGTAGTTACTTAAATGATTAAATGATGATAAAGAAAAAGGTGTGATTTATGAAAGATATTTTTAAAGCTTTATCAGATGAAACAAGAAGAGAAATCTTAGAAATGTTAAAGGATGAAAAGATGACTGCTAGTGATATCGCAAGTCATTTCGATATGAGCCAAGCTAGTGTTTCGCAACATTTGAAAATACTTAGACTGAATGACTTAATTTATTCTGAAAGACAAGGAAAGTATATATATTATCACTTAAACTTATCTGTTTTTGAGGAAGTCATTAAATGGGTGATTCAGTTTAAAAACTAAATGAGAGGGTTTTTGAAGTGAAAGAAATATATAAACAATCTAAACTCAGTATATTTATTATTTGTATTGCTATTATTACATGGATTATAGCAATTCCGTTTCTACCTCATGATGTTCCAATGCAATATAATGCAAATGGAGAAATAAATTGGTCAGCTAATAAATTTGTAGCAGCTATTGTAATGATTGGTATTATGTTGTTTAGTTATATCATCACAAATTTAAAAATTGCTAAAGATAAAGATCAACGCAAATTTTCTAATATAAAATCTTTAAATGATTTACTCAATCCTTTAGTTCAAGGATTTATATATGTCATTACGTTAATTGTAATAAGTAATGGACTAGGGTATGAAATCTCAGCCAATTTTATAATACCAGTTTTAGTTGGTGTACTTCTGATTATAATAGGTAATTATTTACCTAAAGTACCGAAAAATAATACATTGGGGATTAAAAATAAGTGGACGAAAGCTAGTGAATATGTATGGAAGAAGACGCATAGATTTACAGCTTTAATTTATATAATAGTTGGACTCATGATGTTTGTTCTAGGTTTATTACACATGATTAACACTGTTGTAACGATTACTTTAATTGTAATTCTTGTATTAATACCATTACTTTATTCTTGGTACACATATCAAATCTTATCTAAAAATTAATTTAAATATTTGAAGGGTAATGTGTTTCGACATGTTGCCCTTATTTCATAAGTATATTACTATTATCCATAACTATTGTTATTTATTAATTATGGAATTAATTAAAATACTAAGGTGATTAAATGAAAGCATTCTTATTGTTGATGGCATTTATTGTTGAAGGTTTACTGATATTACTAGGAGTAGGCTTTGATCTTTATACTGGGCATCTTGGTATTAGAGATGCATTTTATGATTCATGGATTACGAGTCACTTACATACGAAGCGAAATGCTGTAGGTACGTTAACTGCAGTGGCTTTTGCTTATCTTTCTTTAATGACATTGTTTATTATCGTACATATTGTTTATAGAGATAAGGGAGAAAAAATTAAAATAATGTCTGCTTTATTTATTTTAGGCACTATGGCTTATGCATTTTATATATTTATAAAAGGTATCAACTATCTAGTTGAATTTGCTTCTGTACATTTATAAATTAAGATAGGAGGCGTCATATGGGTAAAGAAAATAAAAAACATAAAGCTGATAAATTATCTTTTGGAGATTTTTTAGAAGGGTTCTTTTATATAGGAGATATTATCAGAGCAATATTTGTTACAATTCCAAGAGCTATAGGCTGGATATTTAGAATGATTTTTCGATTATTTGACTAAAAACATCGTAAAGGTGTTTTTATTTTTTTGATTTGAATCCATTGAATATTTTTTATTTATAAATGCTATTAATATAATCTTTTAAGGTAAGGTAATTTAATCGAACAAGATAATAAAAATTTACGATAAATTTTTGTGAATTTAGTATAATTAACAAGTGAATATTTAAGTAGGAGTAAGTGTTATGAAAAAGATTATATTGTTATGTGTAAGTATTTTATTCTTAGCAACTATTGAAAGTGGATGTAGTAATGTAAGTATTGATAATAGTGAAAAAGAAAAAGTAAAACAGGAGAATACAGCATTAAAAAGTAAACAAAAAGAATTAGAAGAGACAAATAAAATGCTGAAGGAAAAAGTAGAGAACTCCGAGAAAAATTCAAATAATAATGAGAAATCTAGTCAAAATGGTACTCAAGAAAAAACATACAAACCAGGTACAACTGACAGAATTCCAGTTGAGTTAGCGGGTACAGTTGATGGAGATACTGCGAAATTTATTTATAATGGCAGCCAACAATCATTTAGATTTTTACTAATTGACACACCTGAAACGAAACATCCAAGATTAGGTAAACAACCATTTGGACAAGAAGCATCAGATAGAACAAAAGAATTGTTAACGAATGCAAAGAAAATCGAAGTAGAGTTTGATGTAGGTGGACAAACAGATAAATATCAACGTTATTTAGCATATATATATGTAGATGGTAAAATGCTTAATGAAATATTGGTGAGAGAAGGATTAGCTAAAGTAGCATATGTATATCCGCCAAATACAAGATATTTAGATCAATTAGAAAGTGCACAAGAAAAAGCAAAAGAAGAAAAATTAGGTATTTGGAGTTTAGGAAGTGCATTTGAAGATAATCAAGCAAGCACACAACAATCTACAACTAATCAACCAGCATCAAATAATACTCAAAGTTCAAATGGAGCAGGAAATTCTGCAACACAAACACCAAAAAATACTTCTCAAAATGCAGGATCAGAATATTATCCAAATTGTACAGCACTTAGAAAAGTATATACAAATGGCGTACCTAGTACACATCCAGCATACAATGGTAAACTAGATAGAGACAAAGATAACTTTGCATGTGAAGCAAATTAAATTTATTTTATTTATCTTAGTTAAAGGAGATTATTATGAATAATAAAATTATATTTTTTATCTTAAGATTATTAATCTATTTCTTAGCTATTTGGGGATGTAATACTTTAACTAGTTATTTGGAATTGGGATATGTTTGGAGTTTAGTTGTACTATTAATCGTAATGATTTTCGTTAGTATAGTTGTTGAAACGGTATCCATTAGAATTAGAAAAAATAGATAAATAACCACACTAAAAACCCCCCTTATTTTCCGAGAATAAGGGGGTTTGGTGTTGTCCATGATGGAAGCTATCATGGTTGTATTGTATGGAAATATTATACAATATTGATAAGTCCAATTCAAAAGTTTTCTTCACAATTTTCAATGTATATTTACTGAAATTTAGCGTGTTATGTACCGTTATAAGTGATACAATAGATTTTAAATTATTTAATGTGAGGTTTGAATGATGACAAATGTATATTTTTTAAGACATGGTGAAACGGATTGGAATTTGGAAGGTAGAACGCAAGGCAGAACGGATATTCCTTTGAATCGTAATGGCGAATTACAAGCTAACGAAAGTGGTGTAGCTTTAAAGGATAAAAAGATTGATGTGATTATTACGAGTCCTTTAAAAAGAGCTAAAAAAACTGCCGAAATCGTTCAAGAACAATTGAATGTAGATTTGATTGAGAGAGAAGCGTTTATTGAATTATCGTTTGGTGATGCTGAAGGTATGACGCTTGCTGAAAAACTCGAACGATTCCCAAATCGAATATATCCTAATAGTGAAGATGGGGCTAGTATCGAGCATAGATTCGTAAATGGATTGTCTGAATTACATGAAAAATATCCAAATCAAAATGTAGTAGTTGTATCTCATGGTGCCTTTATTAATGCCATATTATATCATTATTCAAATGGAGAAACAGGGACAGGAAAAATTAAACTTACAAACGGTAGCATATCGTCGTTAAAAATATCAGACGATAAAGTAGAAATATTAGAATGTAATCAAGTAAATCACTTGTCTCAATATAAGAAAATTGGTGAGATATAAAGGATGATTGTATGAAAATTAGAATGTTCGATTCAAAAGATGCAAAAGCAGTTAGTGAAATGATTATTCACACATTGAGAACAACCAATGTAAAAGATGAACCAGTTGAAGAGATAGAAAAAGTTGTGAGTAGCATGACACCTGAAGCAATAATTGAAAGAGCAAGTTTTACAAATTTTTATATATTTGAAGAAAATAATCAAATAATAGCAACAGGTGCAATTGGACCGTATTGGGGTAGCCAAACTGAAAGTAGCTTGTTTACCATTTTTGTATCACCAGATCATCAAGGAAGAGGTATTGGTAAGTTCATAATAGAAACCCTTGAAAATGACTATTATTATAAACGTGCACAACGTATAGAAATTCCAGCATCAGTTACAGCAGTAGAGTTCTATAAAAAGTATGGTTATGATTTCAAGAATGGTATCAAATTTCAAGATGCTGAAGGTATTTATAGAATGGAAAAATTTAAATAAAACTACCTAAGCTTTAGTTATCTATATTTCTATATTCATAACTTAAACTTATCATTCAAAATACTAAATTTGTCATATTTATTATGATTCATTTGTGATAGCTTGAATATAAGAGAAATATAGAGAGAAAGAGGATATTATGTTTGTTTTCATTTTAACGGAAGTGTTATTACCGCTTCTTATTTTAATTTTTGTTGGGTTTTTATTACAGAGAAAGTTTGCATTTAATTTAAAACATTTTTCTACACTTATTACTTATTGTTTAATGCCTGTTGCGGTTTTTGCGAATATTTATGATATTACAATTCAGATGGATTTGTTGTTAAAGGTTCTATATTATATTGTAGCTTATAGTTTAGTAATGATCTTGATTGGTAATTTATTTGCTAAAGTATTGAATCTTCAAAAAGGTGAGAGTGCTGCTTTAAAGAATAGTATCTCTTTGATGAATTCCGGGAACTATGGTTTGCCGGTCAGTCAATTAATCTTTAGTCAAAATCCTATTGGTGTTGCTGTACAAATCTTCGTGCTTATTTTCCAAAATCTACTTACTTATTCTTATGGCATGTATAATTTACTTTCCACTACTAAAAGTTTAAAAGATATTTTCATTTCTTTTTTGAAACTACCTGTTTTTCATGCACTGATTTTAGGTATTATATTTCAAGTAGGGCATATTAAATTATCTCAAGTGTTTCTTATTCCTATCCATCAAATTTCAGATAGTTTTGCGCCAATTGCTTTAATTTTATTAGGTGCTCAATTAGCGCATATTAAATTGAAATTATTGCATAGAGCGATTATGGGATCGTTGATTGGTAGGTTGATAATTGGACCACTTATTGCACTTAGTTTAATTTATTTATTCCATATTGATGGCGCTATTGCACAATCGTTATTTATAGCTAGTGCATTTCCAACTTCAAGAAATACGTCAACGATTGCTTTTGAATATGATGTGGAACCAGAACTACATGCTCAAATTGTATTATTCTCCACATTATTAAGTTCAGTCACAGTATCAATCGTCATTTATTTGTCATATATACTATTTACTTAAGGAAAAAATCATTTGAATTTATAATGTCCATGCTTACTAAGATGTAAGCGTGGACATTTTTTGTTTGTATACCATTAGATGAAAAGTGTATATTATTATATTTAAATATTAAGTTGACACTATAAAAAAGTGAGCGTATACTCTTTAAACATGAAAAGGAGCTGTATACGTTTGAAGTTTAATAAAAAGAAAATCAACGTCGTAGATATCGGTATGGCAAAGAAAAGTGTGTTTGCTACTGGTATTGGTAATGCAATGGAATGGTTTGACTTTGCACTATATTCTTACCTTGCAGTTATCATTAGTAAGAATTTCTTCAGTCCAGTTCAAAATGATGAATTAAAATTAATTTTCACTTTTGCAACATTTGCGATAGCATTCTTACTTAGACCAGTGGGCGGAATCGTTTTTGGTAAAATAGGTGACAAGCTAGGTAGAAAAGTTGTCTTAACATTTACTATTATTATGATGGCAATTTCTACTTTGATTATTGGACTATTACCTACTTATGATCAAATCGGAGTTTGGGCACCAATTTTATTATTGCTAGCTCGTATTTTACAAGGTTTCTCAGTAGGTGGGGAATATGCTGGTGCGATGGTTTATATCGCAGAGTCTTCACCGGATAATAAAAGAATTAGATTAGGTAGTGGATTAGAAATTGGTACTTTATCTGGTTATATTGTGGCATCTATCCTTGTTACAGTATTGTTCTGGACACTATCAGACGCTCAAATGAATTCTTGGGGTTGGAGAATTCCATTCTTCTTAAGCGCGCCAATTGGATTGATTGGTCTTTACTTGAGAACGCATTTAGAAGAAACACCAATTTTTGAAAATGATATCGCTGATCAAAAAGATCAACTGAGCGTTATTGAAATTATAAAACAATATAAAAAAGATATCTTATTATGTATTGTGTTTGTAGCCTTCTTTAACATTACAAACTATGTATTATTAGGTTACATGCCTTCATATCTAGATGAAACGGTTGGTATTAGTGATCGTATTAGTACGCCGATAACAGCGGTTGTATTACTGATTATGGTACCATTCGCGCTTACATTTGGTAGACTTGGTGATAAAATAGGTAATAAGAAAGTGATATCTTTCGGTTTAATCTTAGGTATATTAGTATCTGTCGTTTCATTCCAATTCTTAAATATTGGTGGACTTGGTTTCTTATTCCTTGGATTACTATTGTTAGGTATCGTATTGTCAGTCTACGAAGGTACAATGCCAGGTTCATTACCAACATTGTTCCATACAGATATTCGTTATAGAACATTATCATGGACATTTAATATTTCAGTTTCGTTATTTGGTGGTACAACACCATTAGTAGCTTCATGGTTAGTACACGTGACAGGTAATAATTTAGCACCTGCATTCTA